>Ga0208103_1000022_pt1 | contig 123214 bp, 111 predicted proteins | sample CryBogmetaGMA75M_FD_184550 | JGI IMG/M metagenome (GOLD analysis project Ga0208103, IMG submission 184550) | Freshwater microbial communities from Crystal Bog, Wisconsin, USA - MA7.5M (SPAdes) | ecosystem: Environmental > Aquatic > Freshwater > Lake | place: Crystal Bog, Wisconsin, USA... | reverse complement strand
TGATGTCGCAAATCAAATTTCTTTTCTATCGGGAAATTTATTTGAACCTGTGTCAGGAAAATTTGATATTATAGTTTCCAATCCCCCCTATATATCGAAAGAGGAATATGACTGCCTGCCCTCAGGTGTTCGAGATTTTGAGCCGGAATTGGCGCTGCTTTCCGGCGCTGATGGAACTTCATTTCACAAGAAGATCATCAAGGCAGGGGGCATCTATCTAAAGCCGGGAGGCTGGTCTTTCATGGAAATAGGGGCTGGACAAAAAGAGATGGTTGAATATATGTTGAATGAATCCAACCTTTATGACAGTATTGCTTTCAGGGACGACTATGCAGGCATAGAACGAGTTTTTGTTGCAAGGAGAGTATTGACCGGTGGATAAGATTATCATCGTTGGTGGCGAGAAGCTCCGCGGCGATGTCCAGATCAGTGGGGCCAAGAATGCCTCTCTTCCCGTCATGGTGTCATCGCTTTTGGCGCCGGGCTGGAGCACATTTTTCAATGTTCCCAATCTTGTTGACATCAAGACGATCAAGAAACTTCTCAGAAATTTGGGGGCCAAAATTGAGGGAGAAGGGACTGTAAGGATCAATACAGAAGGCATCAATAATTGTGAGGCCCCTTATGATCTCGTCAAGACCATGAGAGCATCCGTCCTCGTCCTCGGACCGCTCGTAGCAAGATTGGGCATGGCAAGGGTCTCTCTTCCGGGGGGATGCGCCATAGGAGCAAGGCCGGTCAATCTTCATATAAAAGCCCTCCAGGATTTAGGTGCAGAAGTGGAACTGAAGGATGGCTACGTGGAAGCGAAGGCACGAAGATTGAAGGGCGCCACTATTTACTTTGACATTCCTACTGTAACAGGAACGGAAAATATCATGATGGCCGCCTGTCTTGCTGATGGAACTACTCTTCTGAAAAATGCTGCCAGGGAGCCTGAGGTCGTCAATCTGGCCGATGTTTTGAACGGCATGGGGGCGAAGATCACCGGAGCCGGCACAGACATAATCAGGATAGACGGTGTCGAGCAAATGCACCCCGTCGAAGCCGCCGTTATTCCGGACCGGATCGAGGCAGGTACTTTTATGATTGCCGTGGGCATGACGGGGGGGGATGTAAGGGTAATGGGATGTGAAGCCGTTCACGTCGATGCGCTGACCCAAAAGCTGAGAGATGCCGGAATGGAAATCACCCCCTTCGATGGAGGCATCAGGGCCGCGGCTAAGAAAAAGATAAAGAGCGTCGATATAAAAACACTCCCCTACCCGGGATTTCCCACTGACTTGCAGGCCCAGATGATGTCCTTAATGTCGGTGGCCAACGGCCTCTCCGTCATAACAGAGACAGTTTTTGAAAACAGATTCATGCATGTGAGTGAATTGATGAGGATGGGAGCCGATATTCTGATTCATGGAAACAGCGCCATGGTAAAGGGAATCCCCAGACTCAAAGGGGCCCCGGTCATGGCCACGGACCTCCGGGCATCTGCTTCCCTGATCCTCGCGGGATTGGCGGCGGAAGGAAAGACGGAGCTGTCCAGGGTTTATCATATAGACAGAGGATATCAGGAAATCGAAAAGAAATTCTCTGCCATAGGCGCCAATATAAAAAGGGTTTCCGGCTAAGATGAGAATTATCCGCACTGACCAAGCCAGCTTCGAGAACATATTCCAGCAGATTAAGAATCGCGGCTGGTTCAAAGAGGACATCTGGAGACAGGTAAAGATAATTGTGGAAGACGTCCGCAAGAGAAAGGACAAAGCCCTTTTTAAATATACGAAAAAGTTTGATAAGTGGATGCCGACTGCGGATACCGTGGAAGTATCTTCTGCAGAAATAAAAAAAGCCATAGCTGCGGTCAAAGCGGAAGAGCTTGCGATCCTCAAGCTTTCAGCGAAGCGGGTGGAAAGATTTCATGGGAGACAGGTAATTAAAAACTGGTCTTACTGTGATGAAGCGGGCGTTGAACTGGGACAGCGCATATCGCCCCTGGAGCGCGTCGGCATCTATGCCCCTGGAGGTCTTGCCTCGTATCCCTCTACCGTAATCATGGCGGCTGTTCCGGCAAAGATCGCGGGCGTTCCTGAAATCATTCTGGTTACACCCGCAAAAGACGGAAAAGTGAATCCCTTGATAATTTCCGCTGCAAGGCTGAGCGGCGTCACGCGTATATTCAAGATAGGAGGCGCCCAGGCCATAGCCGCTCTCGCAAACGGCACGGAGCTAATACCAAGAGTGGATAAGATCGTCGGCCCCGGCAACGCCTACGTAACGGCTGCCAAGATGATGGTTTACCAGTGGTGCTGGTGCGGCATCGACATTGCCGCCGGCCCCAGCGAGATTCTTATCATAGCGGACGCAACGGCAAATGCCTCTTATATTGCTGCTGATCTCCTTGCCCAGGCAGAACATGATGAAATGGCGAGCGCCATTCTTCTCACCCCGCATGAAGCCTTGGCCAGGAAGGTGGCTTCTGAAGTTGCCCTTCAATTAAATGGTCTGAAAAGAAAAACCATTGCCTCACGCGCTCTCACAGACTTCGGCGCCATTATTGTAACCAGAGATATTGATGAGGCGACAAGAATCGCCAACCGGTTCGCCCCGGAACATCTGGAATTGATGGTCAGGAACCCGAAGAAAATACTGGCTAAAATAAAACATGCCGGCGCCATTTTTCTGGGGCACAATACACCGGAGACCCTCGGAGATTATATCGCCGGGCCTAATCACATCCTCCCCACAGGGGGAACGGCAAGATTTTCATCTCCCCTGGGTGTTTATGACTTTGTGAAGCGAAGCAGTGTTCTTTTCTTCTCAAAAGAGTCCCTGCAGAAATACGGAAAGCGGGCGGCAAGATTTGCTGATATGGAGGGGCTTGAGGCGCACGGAAAGTCAATTACCGTAAGGATGTCGCCAAAAAAGCCTTGACAAAAAACATCCGATGGCTAAGATGACCAGCGTTGTGCTGATGTATATTTATTTTCTTTAACAGTCTTTCTTCTCTTCTGAGCGGGCGTAATTCAGCGGTAGAATGTCAGCTTCCCAAGCTGGACGTCGTGGGTTCGACTCCCATCGCCCGCTCCATTTCTTAAATCCGCCCCCTGATATAAAGCCTATTTTTCTCTTGCAATGGGGGTTTTTATATGTTAGAAACTTCGTGAAAATCATCGTGTACGTTAGTGATGAGTGGGCTGATGCCCACTTTTTTTTTCCTAAAAGGCTGGCAAAAAAAGGATGTACCATCGTTGCAGGGTCTGGCTTAGGCATGAGAGCGGTTATGCCAGGCGAGTCTGGCGTGATGCATCCTTAATATTGATGTATTATAATAAATGGCTGATATGTCACTACCATACCAGGAAAAGATCAGGCAGCTCATTGAGCCCGTGATTGAATCTGAAGACATGGAGATCATTGATGTTGAATGCCTGAAAATGAAATTCCGATGGCTAGTGCGGATTTACATCGATAAGGAGGAAGGAGTCACCGTTGATGATTGTTCTGAAATCAGCAAACAGGTTGGTGACATCCTTGATGTTTATGATGTCCTGCCCGGCTCTTATACGTTAGAGGTTTCTTCTCCGGGTCTGGATCGCCCCCTTACGAGAGACAAGGATTTCATTAAATACCGAGGATCTGCTGTCCGCATCAAGACAGGCGAAAAGCTGGACGGCGTGAAAAATTTTCATGGGAAACTGAATGATTATCTGGATGAAGATGGCGCGAAGACTCTGATCGTAGATGTTTCGGGAAAGATTTATCACATACCACGAAATCTGGTGGTTAAGGCACATCTTGTTTATGAATTTTGATGCACATATGGAGGACTCTCAATGTTGCCAGAACTTAAACGTCTGATAGAGCAGATGGGTAAGGATAGAGGTATAGACAAAAGTGTCATTATAGAGGCACTGGAAACGGCCATGCTGACCGCTGCGCGGAAAAAATTGGGGCCCCAAGTCAATATCGAGGCCCACTACAACGAGGAAGTGGGAGAGGTTGAAGTCTTTCAATTCAAAACAGTTGTAGATAAAGTACTGGACCCTGATGTTCAGATTGCATTAGCTGAGGCACATCGAACCTTTGATAACGAAGCGGAAAGGGGAGACAGTCTCGGGATTAAAATTGAAACGCACACCTTTGGCAGGATTGCCGTTCAGACTGCTAAACAAATAATCATTCAAAAAGTTAAAGATGCTGAGCGGGATAACGTTTATGATGAATACAAAGATAAGAAGGGCGAACTGGTCAGTGGTTTTGTGCAAAGATTCGACGGCGGAAATATTATCGTTAACCTCGGGCGGGCTGAAGGCGTTATACCCGCGGCGGAACAGATTTACAGAGAGACCTACAAACGGGGCGAGCGAATTCGGGCTTACGTGTACGATGTAAAAAAAATATCCAAAGGACCTCAGATCATCCTCTCCAGGACCCATCCTGGTTTCCTTAATGCCCTTTTTGAAGTGGAAGTGCCGGAGATATCCGAAGGTTTAATCGAAATTGTAAATGTGGCGAGAGAACCGGGAAAACGGTCCAAGATTTCCGTTAGAACAAAAGATAAAGATATTGATCCCGTGGGTGCATGCGTCGGTATGAGAGGTTCCCGCGTGCAAAGCGTAGTACAGGAATTGAAGGGAGAAAAGATAGACATTGTTCCCTATTCCGTCGATAACGCTACCTATGTCTGCAGTGCCCTCTCGCCGGCCAAGGTTAACCGCGTTATAATGGATGAGGACAGCCGCTCTATGGACGTAATAGTTCCCGACGATCAGCTCTCTTTAGCAATCGGGAAGAACGGACAGAATGTAAGGCTGGCGGTCAAATTGACGGGGTGGAAGATCGACGTTAAGAGTGAATCCATGGCTGCTTCACAGGAAGCAGAAGGATTCAAATCCCTTATTAAAATTCCCGGCATCGGCGAGGCTATGGCGGCGAGGCTTTACAATGAAGGCTTCAAGAGCATTGCCATGATCGCCACTACAGATACTGAGATGCTGTCAGCGATTCAGGGGGTGGGAGAAAAGAGCGCGTCACAATGGATTGAAGCGGCAGTCAGGATTATTGATGAAGAGACAGCAGAACAGAAGAGCTCCTGAGAGGGGGCGAAAATTGAGGGGAAACCCCTCAAAGATGAACTTTATGAAAAGGCACATTTCTACAACCATTACATGTGAGGGTCTCAAGAATGTCTAAGAGAAGGGTCTACGAGTTAGCCAAAGAATTGGGTATCGACAGCAAGGAGCTGATATCTCGTTTGGAAAAATTCGGCATTGCCGTAAAGTCTCATTCGAGCACTCTGGAAGACGCAGATGTGGAGAAGATACAGAAGGAATTGCTATCAGGTGAACCACATGAAATGGTCGAGCAAAGATTAAAGTCCACAATCATAAGAAGGCGGGCGGTTCGTCCCGTTGCGGAAGAAATTATAGCAGAGCCTGTCGAGGCCGAAATTCCCATAACGACTGAAGAAAAAAAGATTGATTCAGCAGTCCCAAAAGAGGCCAAGAAAGAGAAGGCCGTCCCCAAAGAAGTACAGACACCGGTGACCGCTCCTGCTGAAAAGGCGCCAAAGAAAACTGTTCCTGAGGAAGCAATTCCGCCTAAAGCTGCCAAGCCGGAAGAACCCGCCGTCAAAGACATAACGGTGGAAAGCCAGACGAAGCCGGCTGATGCAGTTGAAGAAATTTCAAAGAAGCCCAAGAAGAAGATTGAGTTGGTTGAAAAAAAGCCTGCACCTCCGTCAGCAATTCCCCCAGCGACCCCGGAAGCAAGAGAGGCGCCTCAAAGAGAAGATAAGAAAGAGGCAGTATCTGCTCAAGCACCCAAGGAAGCCGCTCCTGAGATCAAGAAAGAGCCTGCCCAGAAGCCGGCACTGAAGATTGTAAAGGAAATCATCCCTGCCAAGGCGGTGGAAAAACCGGCTAAGTGGGAGCCCGAAAAGGCCAAGATAAAGGGCAAGAAACCTGTTGAAGTCGTGATGGAAGAACTGCCATCTGCAAGGAAAAAGGCCTTTATCAAGAAACTCGTAGATAAGAAAGACAGGCGTGAGGACTCAGATAGAGAAGAGAGGGCTACCAAGTGGAAGGATGGAAAAAGGCAGGTCGCTGCCAAAATGAAAAAGACGGTCATTACCACCCCGAAGGCAATAAAAAGGAGGATAAAGGTGGGTGAAGTAATAACCGTCGGTGAGCTCGCCAAAAAAATGGGCGTTAAAGCGAGCGAAGTTATTAATAAGCTAATCGGACTCGGCTTGATGGTTACCATCAACCAGTCCATAGAGTCTGATGTTGCGACTCTCATAGCCGGTGAATTTGGATATCAGGTGGATTCAGTCGGAACAGAATATGACGAATCGCTCCAAAAAGTTGAGTCTCTTTCCGAAAATCTGACAACGAGGGCGCCTGTTGTAACAATAATGGGGCATGTTGACCATGGGAAAACTTCTCTTCTGGATGCCATAAGACAGACCAATGTAATTGCCGGCGAGGTGGGGGGTATTACCCAAGCCATAGGGGCATACCATGTCCGCATCAAAGATAGAGATATCGTTTTCCTCGACACACCGGGCCACGAAGCCTTCACTGCCATGAGGGCCAGGGGAGCCGATGTAACAGATATTGTTGTACTGGTAGTCGCGGCTGATGATGGCGTAAAGGACCAGACTATAGAGGCCATCAATCATGCACGTGTTGCAGGAGTTCCCATAATCGTTGCCGTCAATAAGATAGACAAACCGGGAGCAGACTCGGGCAAAATCAAGCAGGTTCTCTCCGATTACAATCTCGTCTCTGAACAATGGGGTGGTGATACCATATACTGCGAGGTATCCGCCAAGAAGAAACAGGGCATAGAAGAGCTTCTGGAAATGATTCTTCTTCAGGCGGACGTCATGGACCTGCGTGCCGACCCCAACCGGCCCGCCCGTGGCGTTATCATCGAAGCAAAACTTGATCGTGGACGCGGGCCTGTGGCGACTGTGCTCATCGAAGAAGGCACGCTGAGAGAGGGCGACGCCTTTGTCTCCAAAACGGAATTTGGCAAGGTTAGGGCGCTGATTAACGACCAGGGGGAGAGGGTGGAAGAGGGTGGACCGTCAATGCCGGTGGAAGTAATAGGGTTTTCAAGGGTCCCTCAGGTGGGTGCGGAGTTTATATGTGTGGAGGATGAGAAAAAGGCCCGCAGCATTGGAGAATACTGGATAAGAAAAGAACGCGAACGGGAACTTTCCAAATCGTCAAAAATTACTCTCGAGCAATTATACCAAAAAATTAAAGAAGGGGTTAAGGAGCTCAACGTAATCATAAAGGGAGATGTGCAGGGCTCCATAGAGGCTATGACCGACGCCTTGAACAAGCTAAGTACAGCCGATATCAAGCTTAAGATTATCCACAGTTCAACAGGCGCTATTACAGAAACGGATGTCATGCTGGCATCGGCATCCAACGCCATAATAATCGGGTTTAACGTTAGACCGGATAGCAGGGTTACGGATATCGCCGAACAAGAGGGCGTCGAAATCAAGTTATATGAAGTCATTTACGACGTTATTGCGGATGTGAAAGCTGCCATGGAAGGCCTCCTCGAACCTATTTATAAGGAGACGGTAATTGGGCGAGCGGAAGTAAAAGAATTGTTCAAAGTACCAAAACTTGGAACCATCGCCGGAAGCTATGTGACTGGCGGCAAGATTGCAAGAAATGCAAATCTCAAATTGGTGCGAGAAGGGGTGCAGATTTACGATGGCAAGTTACTCTCCCTCAGGAGGTTCAAGGACGACGCCAAAGAAGTGATGGAAGGATTTGAATGTGGTATCGGAATAGAGGGCTTCAATGACATCAGAGTAGGTGATATCATCGAGGCTTATATTAATGAGCAAATAGAAAGAAAACTCTGAGACAGCGAGAAATATTAGTAGGGGGGTAAAACTAAAAGATATCTCCCTTCGGTCGATATGACACCTTAATAATGAAATTTGGAATTTCGGATTTAGAATTCATTTAAGATATGGTTATAGGATCCGGCATTATAGATTTGTTGATCGTCGAAAGCAGGTCTCTGAAGGAAAAAAGGGGCATCCTGAACAGGATATTAAAACGGACCCAAAACGAGTTCAATATTTCTATTGCCGAAATCGGCCAGAATGATCACTGGAAGAGGGCACAGATCGGTTTTAGCCTCGTAGGGAATGACAGGCGTTATATAAATGGAAAAATTGACCACATTCTGAAATTTATCGACCGTCTTCACCTGGCTGAAGTGTTGAATTCAAAAATTGAGATAACCAATATCCCCGATTCGATGGACCACTTCGAATATAGCGAGGATAAGTATAATGAGCTTTAAGAGGGCAACCCGGGTGGCGGATCTCATTATGGCAGATGTTTCCGATATCCTCTTAAGAGAAATTAGAGATCCGCGCATTAAGTTGGTTACCATTACGGGAGTGAAGCTGACGGATGATCTGCGCTTTGCCAAAATATTTTTTGTCGAAATGGGCAAGGATACCTGCGATCCTCAAACCAAAATAGCGCTGGAAAAAGCAACCGGTTTTTTAAAGAGGGAGCTGGGGAAAAGGCTGAAACTGCGTTATGTGCCGGATATTATTTTCGTGAGCGACGAATCGTTCGCGTACGGAAGCCGAATAGATAAACTGCTTGCAGAAATACGAACGACAGGGGAATCGGATATTGAATAGAATCATTGACATGATAAATAAGCACAGATCTTTTCTTATTGCCTCACATGTCAGACTTGACGGCGATGCGCTGGGTTCGGAGCTGGCCCTGTATCAAATGCTTTCTAATATGGGCAAGGCGGTTGCAGTTTACAATCAGGATGAAACACCGGGCAATTATCGTTTTCTCCCCGGCAGCGATAAGATTATCCATAAGCTTCCCCCCCTCGAAAAATATGATGTCGTAATCATCCTCGATTGCAGCGAATTTGACAGAATCGGAGACGAAGCTTCCCGCGTCGGCGGCATGCAGCGTATCATAAACATTGACCATCATGTTTCAAACAGGAACTTTGGCAACATAGTTCTCATTGACCACAGTGCGAGTTCCACGGCAGAGGTGCTTTACAGGCTCATGCTGAAGATGGATGTTGATATCACGAAGGACATGGCAACCAATCTGTATGCCGCAATTATTACCGATACGGGAGGATTCTGTTACGGAAATACAAAGAGGGACACTCTTATAGCAGCGGGACACCTTGTGGAAAGAGGGGCCGATCCTCAGTGGATTTCAGAGAATGTATATGAGAGCAACCCTCTTTCGAAGATAAGACTCTTGACAAAAGTACTCGAAACGCTTGCTTTTGACTGGGACAGAAAAGTCGGCTACATGGTTGTGTACCGGAAAGACCTCAAAGATGTGGGAGCACTGGTGGAGCATACCGAAGGCTTTGTAGATATCCCCCGCTCCATTGACGGAGTTGAGGTATCCATTCTCTTCACTGAATTATCAGAGTACCAATTTAAGTTAAGCCTTCGATCAAAAGGAAGAGTGAATGTGGAACGTGTTGCCAGGGCATTCGGTGGAGGTGGGCATATTAATGCCGCAGCGTGCCATATAGATGGAGACTTCAAGACCGTTTTGCAGCGAGTTTTAGGCGCTGTTGCTGACCGTTCATCAAATCCATGAATAATGACTTGATGAAGAGACACTGCCGGGGAGCCCGGACTCTATAAGAAGGCGGCTTCATTCTTTTTGCGAGCTCATCATGAATGGCATCGTTGTTATCGACAAACCTTCGGGAATGACGTCCCATGACGTGGTCGAGGATGTCAAGAAGGCCCTCTCGGTGAAAAAGGCCGGGCATGCAGGCACCCTGGATCCAATGGCGACCGGCGTATTGCCCGTTTGTCTGGAAGAGGCGACAAAGTTAGTACAGTTCCTATCAACTGACACGAAAGACTATACGGCGACTATGTTACTGGGTGTGAAGACAGACACCCAGGATATAGAAGGTAAAATCATTGCCCGTGATGACCCGTATGTCATACATGAGGACATAGAAGATATTTTTTTTCGCTTTGTGGGGGAGATAGAGCAGGTGCCTCCCCGGTATTCAGCTGTAAAATATAAAGGTAAACCTCTATATAAATGGGCGAGGATGGGTATTACCATTGAAGCTCCGCGGAGGATCATAAAAATTTACGACATGACAATTGATGAAGTGAACTTGCCCTACATAACTTTTAGAGTCTCCTGTTCAAAGGGGACCTATGTAAGGTCCCTCTGTTCCGACATAGGCGAAATGCTGGGTTGCGGAGCATGTCTGGCAAGCTTGCGCAGAACAAGAAGCGGCAGTTTTTTTGAGGCGTCTGCCATATCCATAAATGAACTTGAGAACGCAGCGGGAAAATGGCCTCCAGACCACATTATTCCTTTGATTGACGCCCTGCCTCATATCCCGGCGATTTATGTGGATCACAAATTTGCCAGGAGATTGAGAGAAGGTTATCAACCGGTTGCAGAAACATTGAGAATATATCATATTCCTTCCCTTGCAGATGGAGATATGGTAAAATTTATAAATGAAGACAGTAACCTTGTTTCTGTTGCGAAAATGCTTTGTGCATCCGACCAGATTGATTCGATTGATGGAAAGAGGCAGGCGGCTAAGATCGTAAGAATTTTCAATACTGACAAATAAACTTGTGACAGGCATTAAATCTGTTTGAGCATATATTAATAATTTATGACCTCGAAAAAGTCAAAAATAAAGGAAAGATGAAGTACACGTAAGCAGAAGCAAACCCTTAACAAGGCTGGGTAGCTTTCCTGCTGTTGTCAGAATGGACGTTAACAAATTATTGGCTATGACTAATTTTAGGGAGGATATGAAGCGGTGTTAGATTCTGAAAAAAGAAAGGACGTCATTAACAATTTCCGATTAAATGAGGCAGACACAGGTTCTCCTGAAGTCCAGATTGCTCTTCTCAGCGCCAGAATAGAATACTTGACGGAACATTTTAAGGCCCACAAAAAGGATCATCATTCGCGTAGAGGTCTTTTGAAACTTGTAGGTAAGAGAAGGCGCCTTCTGGATTATCTTAGAAAAAAGGATGTGGAAAGGTACAGGAGCGTTATTCAGCGTCTGGGACTAAGAAAATAATCCCGTATCAAATTCTGGAAACTGAACAGAACTTTAGGCCCCTTTAACATCCATTGCGGAGTCGTTAGGACTTTTATCCTTTGGTCCTATTTAAGGAACACTTATTTAGAAAGAAACTTTCATGATGAGGAAATAATTACATGAACAATATATTTAGTAAAGATTTTGCGGGAAGAAGCATTTCCATTAAAGCAAACTACATGGCATGTCAGGCCGATGGATCGGTCCTCGTAACCTACGGTGACACTGTAGTCATTGTGACCGCTGTATCGAATAAGAAAAAGAGGGAAGGCGTAGACTTCCTTCCTCTTACAGTCGATTATCAAGAAATGACTTTTGCAGCGGGAAAGATTCCCGGGGGGTTTTTTAAACGTGAAGGTCGCCCCAATGAGAGAGAGACACTGACGTCGAGGATGATTGACAGATCCATTAGACCTCTTTTTCCAAAAGGTTACTTTTTCGAAACTCAAATCGTGGCATCAGTGCTCTCCGCGGATAATGAAAATGATTCTGTTGTGGCCGCTTTGCTCGGCGCCTCTGCCGCCCTTACGATTTCGGATATTCCCTTCAACGGGCCAATTGCCAGTGTCCGCGTCGGCAGGGTTGACGGCAAATTTGTAGTGAACCCATCAGCAGAAGTTCTGGTGAAAAGCGATTTCAATCTCTTCATAGTGGGAAGAAAAGTCTCACCCGGGCCGGGAAGCAAAGAATTTGACACAAATCTGGTTATGCTTGAAGGCGAGGCGCTTGAAGTAGAGGAGGATGTAATTGTTGATGCCATCAACTTCGGCCTGGAGTCACTGCGGCCGGTAATTGAATTTCAGGATCATATTCGCCAGACCATAGGAAAAGAGAAACGGGTTGTGGAGGCGATCACCGTCGATGAACTCCTTCTGGCAAAGGTAACCGAGAAAGCCAGGGACAGCATGAAGGAAGCCTACACCATCCCGGGAAAACAGGACAGGCACAATAAGCTTGACTCGATTCGGGAAAAGGTCGTCAAAGAAGTTTGCGCCGAGGACGACAAGCTTGGTCCCCAGGTCAGCAACATGCTATCGGACCTGGAGAGGCATGTCGTCAGGGATATGATACTGCGTGACAGGAAGCGATGCGACGGCAGAACATCTGCCGAGATCAGGCCGATCAGCGCCGAGGTCGGGATTCTGCCCAGGGCCCACGGGTCGGCCCTTTTTACCAGGGGTGAAACCCAGGTTCTTGCCGCCCTCACACTTGGTACATCTTCGGATAGACAGCGGTTGGATTATGTAAGCGGGGAAGAAATGAGAACCTTTATCCTGCACTACAATTTCCCACCTTATTGCGTAGGAGAGGCACGGCCTCTAAGGAGTCCGGGAAGAAGAGAGATCGGACACGGCGCCCTGGCCAGAAAAGCCTTGCTCCCTGTTATGCCCTCCGAGGAGACGTTCCCCTATACGATAAGGATTGTCTCTGAGATACTGTCTTCCAATGGTTCATCGTCAATGGCAACCGTGTGCGGCAGTCTCCTGTCCCTCATGGATGCCGGCGTGCCGGTCAAGGGTATCGTTGCCGGTATTGCCATGGGCTTGTTAAAGGATGACAGCACTGTAGTCGTTCTTTCCGACATTATTGGAGATGAAGACCATGCAGGTGACATGGATCTCAAGGTGTGCGGGACAAAGAAGGGTATCACCGCCTTGCAGATGGACATCAAGATAGGCGGCATCACTGAGGACATCTTGAGATTGGCCTTGCGCCAGGCGAAGGAGGGACGGCTCTTTATTATTGAGAAGCTCAGGGAAACAATTGCAGAACCGAGGGATGATATCTCCCAATATGCCCCACGGATTACAACGCTCAAGGTCAGACCCGAGAAGGTAAGAGATGTGATCGGCAGTGGCGGAAAAAATATCAGGCAGATCATCAACGAAACTGGTGTTACCATCGATGTGGAAGATGATGGTACGGTGACCATTGCGTCGAATGACGCAGAAGCGGCGTCAAGGGCTGTCGCTATGGTCAAGTGGTTGACTGAAGACGCCGAGGTGGGAAAGATCTACCGCGGCACTGTCAAGAAGATCGTTGATTTTGGCGCCTTTGTCGAGATATTGCCGGGTACGGAAGGGCTCGTGCACATATCTCAGTTGTCGAATGAGCGGGTCAAAAGTGTTACCGATGTCCTCCATGAGGGTGAGGAAGTGATGGTAAAGGTTCTTGAGATTGACAAACAGGGGAAAATCCGCCTTAGCAGGAAAGATGCACTGGGTGCCAATGCACAATAAGACTGTCCTTTCTAATGGTATCAGGGTTATTTCGGAAGACATCGATCATGTCAGGTCAATATCCATAGGGATCTGGGTCAAGTGTGGTTCACGCTATGAAGACCATGCCACAAACGGAGCGGCACATTTTATCGAGCATATGCTTTTTAAGGGGACCAAAAACAGGTCCGCTTTTGAAATTGCGTCGGCTATTGATTCCGTCGGCGGTATGATGAATGCCTTCACCGGCAAGGAGTTGACATCGTTCTATATAAAGATACCAGACTACCACCTCCCTATGGCGGTAGACCTCCTTGCTGATATTTTTACAAACTCATGCTTTGATGAAAAAGAAATCATGAAGGAACAATCGGTGGTCCTTCAGGAAATCAATATGACCGAGGATTCACCCGATGATTATATTCATGATTACTTTGATGGCGTATTCTGGAATGGTCACCCCCTGGGTTTTCCTATCCTGGGGACAAGGAGCCTGGTAGCCTCCTTAAACAGGAAGACCCTTTTGTCTTTCTTCGATGCACGTTATGGGGGTGATAATCTGGTGCTCGCTGCTGCGGGCAATCTGAAACACGATGAATTCGTTGATCTCGCAAATAAGAAATTCGGATCCATACCGGCAGGAATAATCAAACCTCAGACAGACAAACCTGTAGTGTCATCAAAGGTTGCCGTCCTCAAAAAAGACCTGGAACAGGTGCATATGATCATGGGCACCCTCGCCCCTTCTACCGTCAGCCCTGAAAGATATTCCGGCTTTCTATTGAACGCCATTTTAGGGGGAAGCATGAGTTCGAGGCTATTTCAGGAAATCAGAGAAAAGAGGGGGCTCGCTTATGCAATCCATTCCTTTGTCTCACCATATATGGATGCGGGCATCTTGGGCATATATGCAGGAACCGGTGAGGAAAGAGTTCCGGTCGTCATCAATCTCATTCTTGAAGAACTAAAGCGGTTGCGTCATGATCTCTTAACGGAAAAGGAGATGGCGCAGGTCAAGGAGTTGATCAAAGGAAATTTCCTCCTCTCCATGGAAAGCACCGACAGCCGTATGATAAGATTAGCCAAGAATGAGATTTCTTTCGGACGGCATATCCCCGAGGACGATGTTATTGCCTCTGTAGACGCTGTTACGGCAGAGGACGTCAGGAATCTTGCCTTTGAAATGTTTAAGGCAGGCGCCATATCCCTGGCTGCAATGGGAAGGATTTCGGAAAAGGACATTGCTCTTGATTCGTATGAAGGATAGGAGCTTTATAAGTCACGCAAGGATGAAATCTTAAGTTGCAATGATAGAAGAAATTGGAGTGCATATTCAAAAGCTGCCTGGTTATTTGGACATATCGCTTCCTCTATACATGACGGAACATTCAGCAGGCATGGATATCTATGCAGCTGTGGAGACAGATGAGTTAATATTTCCTGGGCAGAGGAAGATAATTCCTACAGGCATAGCGATTGCACTGCCGGAAGGCTATGAAGCAGAAATAAGACCCCGAAGCGGCCTTGCCATAAAAAATGGTGTGACGCTGGTTAATTCTCCGGGAACCATTGACGCGGATTACCGTGGCGAGATCGGCATTATACTGATTAACCATGGGGAAGAGCCCTTTGTCATCAGGCGTGGTGATCGCATCGCACAGATGATAATACACAGGGTCTGCAAAGTTTCATGGATAGAGTGTCAGCAACTTGATACAACCAGTAGAGGGGATGGGGGTTTCGGCCATACTAAGTAAGTAAGGGTGAGCGCTTCATGAAGAAATTCAGAGTAAATAAAACATACAAAGAGATCAACGAGAAGATCAAGAAAGGAAAGGCCGTTGTTGCAACAGCTGAAGAGATGATCGACATCGTTGAGAGACATGGTCATGTTGAAGGGGCCCGGAGAATAGACGTTGTCACGACTGGAACATTCGCCCCCATGTGTTCATCCGGGGCTTTCCTGAACTTCGGCCATACGGCTCCGAGAATAAAAGCCTCCAAAGTGTGGCTGAACGACGTAGCAGCTTACGGCGGCATCGCGGCAGTGGACTGCTACATAGGAGCAACTGAGGTGGCCGAAGGGGATCCCTTGAATAGCGTCTATCCGGGGGAATTTAAGTATGGAGGCGGGCACGTGATTGAAGACCTGGTGGCAGGCAATGTAATCAGATTGCGTGCGGAAGGGTATGGGACCGATTGCTATCCTGCCCGGAGATATGAAAAAAATATCACGATAAACGATCTAAGGGATGCAACACTCTTCAACCCGCGGAATGCTTATCAAAATTATAATTGTGCCGTTAATATGTCTGACAAAACTATTTATACTTACATGGGGGTGTTGAGGCCCCGCATGGCCAACGCCAATTATGCTACATCGGGGCAGTTAAGCCCTCTTTTTAACGATCCCCACTACATGACGATCGGTATCGGAACAAGAATCTTTTTGGGAGGAGCCCAAGGTTATGTGGCCTGGCAGGGGACCCAGCATAACCCGAATGTTAAAAGAGGCAAGCACGGCGTACCTAAAGAAGGTGCCGGAACGATTTCAGCAATAGGGAACCTTAAAGAAATGACCTCCCGCTGGCTTGTAGGCGCGAGCATGTTAGGATATGGAGTTTCCCTGTATGTCGGCATAGGCATTCCCATACCGGTTTTGAATGAAGAGATGGCAAAGTACACGGCGGTTAAAGATGAGAATATATATACGCAGGTCTATGACTATAGCATGGATTATCCAAAGGGTGGCGCTCTCAAAAGCCTCGGAGAGGTAAGCTACAAGCAACTCCGTTCCGGCGAGATTGTAATAAATGGTAAGAAGGTTATTACAGCATCCTTATCAAGTTATTACAAGGCGAAGGAAATTGCACATATCCTCAAGGAGTTGATTGAACGCGGGGATTTCTTCCTCGGGGAACCCCAACAGTGCCTGCCTTCTGTGATTATCTAATTACCGGCTTTGCAAGAAGCCAGAAGCGCAAATAAAACCATTACTGATAATTGTTAAGTATATAATATCGTTAAATTTGCTATTCATAACCGCATCCCGTAACGATAAGGCGGGATATTTTGCAAGACTACCATTTTTATTAATGTTCATTAATATTAACAAAATATTGTATATAAATGATATTCTTTGCTTGACATAATTTATTTTTAGTATCATAAATCTGTATCAAGGCCATTTTTCATACATGAGAATGAAGATCAAAAAAAATAAAGTTAAACAGTTCCGGGAAGCTATCCCGTTAAGCATTGCCGAGCTCGCAAGAAAGGCGGACTTAGCCCCCCAGACCGTAACAAAGATGGAAAAAGGATTGCCAACAAGAAAGTACTCCGAACTAAAGGTCGCGAAGGCGTTACAGAAAAATTACGAAGACGTTTTTTTGTCGGATAAAGATGCTTAGTATATTTTTTGCGTAATATCTTGGCGGCTTGTTGGAGACCAGCGGTTAGAATGAAAGTAGGAAGGTATCTTGTTGTATTTGTTTTTGTGATGAGTATGCTCATCACCTTTGGCAAGCGGGGGCTCGTCGATAACTACGCCATGAAAGAACGATTAATGGCTCTTAAGAAGTCGAATCAGGATATTTCCCTTGAAAACAAGGAATTGAGTAGAAAAGTGACGTTACTCAGTGGCAACCTTCAATATGTGGAGATGCTCGCGCGAAATGAACTTGGCATGGTCAGAAAGGGAGACCTCATCTATCGATATATGAAATGAACCTACATGAGAGAAAAGAACCAGGCACGGTAATCCTATGTTTGACGTCAAAAATTTGTTAGCAAGCGGCAAAAAGATATTCAGTCTTGATGCCATTAAAAACCTGTTTCCAACCAGCAAGAGCCTGGTCGGGCTTGACATAGGATCAAGCGCTATAAAGCTTGCTGAAATAGTTGAGACGCCAAAGGGATTCATCCTTTCTCGGTTTTCCCAGATACCTCTGGTAACGGGTGTGATAGTGGATGGAGTGCCTGTAGAACAGCAGGAATTGGCCATAAAAATAAAGCAGCTCTTCAAACAGTCCGGCTGCAAAAGGAAGTCCATAGTTACCTCTCTTTCAGGACACTCCGTCATCATAAAGAAAGTGAACTTTCCGACTATGGATGAAGCAGAATTGCGTGATCTGATAAAAGATGAAGCAGGCAAATATTTACCTTTTGATAACATGGCGGCGGTAAGCTACGATTTTCAAGTGCTCGGCGAAAATGAATTCAACCCTAATCAGATGGATGTTATTATTATTGCAGCGAAGAATGAAATCGTAAACTCCTATACCGATGCCATTCAGCAGGCAGGGTATTTGCCGGTTATCATGGACGTAGATTCCTTCGCACTGGAGACCATGTACGAAGAAAATTACGATTTTGAAGACAATGAAATGGTCGTCCTTGCCAATATCGGAGCGAGTATCACGAATATAAATGTACTCAGGGGCGGTGCCTCGGTCTTTACCAGAGATTTTATGCTGGCAGGAAATTCCGTAACTGAAGCCATAGGCCAGAAGATGGGAATCGCCTTTGAAGAGGCTGAGAGAATTAAGATCGAAGGTCCCGACGGTAACGAAGCTGCAGAAAAGGAATTTCGGGAAAGTCTCCTTTATTATGCCGAACCGATCTGTTCGGAAATTGAGAGGTCCGTCGATTATTTCAGGTCAACCTATGGGGGGGAATATTTGAAACGTATTCTCCTCTCTGGTGGAAGTGCAAGAATTCCGGGCATAGTGAGTGACCTGACGCAGAGGCTCGGCTTGGAAGCGGAAATCGCCAATCCCTTTAAAAAAATAGGCTACGATATAAAAGGCTTTAACCAGGCAAAGATTGAAGAGATTGCGCCCATCGCTGCTGTCGGAGTCGGACTGGCGCTGAGAAAAGTTGGTGACAAATGATCAGGATTAATCTTCTTCCCTACCGGGAAAGGGTAAAGAAGGAAGATCTGACTCGTCAGATTGTTATCATTGTTATTACCCTCGTCGTATTTCTCCTCGTCATTGGCTCCTTCCAACTTTACCTCAGTATAAGCACAAGTAGCCTCGAGAAAAACATAAAACTCCAGGAGGAGGAACTTGCGCGTCTGACAAAGACTATAGGTGACATAGAACAATATAAGTTGAATAAGTCGACCTTGGAGAGAAAACTCGCCATAATCAACAACCTCGAAGAAAACCGTCTGGCGCCTGTTATGATGCTTGATGAACTTTCGCTACTGGTTCCTGTAAAGGATGTCTGGCTCGATAAAATCTCAGAGAGCGGTTCAGAAATTACCATAGACGGCATGGCGAGAAACAATATCGCCGTTGCGCACTTTATGAAGAATCTCTCTGGAGCCAACTCTGTCAAGACTGTCGATCTGTTAGCCACCAGGGAAAAAGAAATCTCTGGTATGAAATTGCAGCAATTCCTTATATCTTGTGTGAAAAAAAAGGTTCCATAATTAAATGGCTATTACTTTCGACGAAATAAAGAAGTGGCCCCCAAAGCGTAAGGCAATGGCTCTTGGCCTTATCTATTTGCTTTTGGGTGGTGCATATTATTCTCTTATTCTGCAATCATCAGTGGACCAGAACGGGTCCATGGAGACGAAGATTTCCGAGCTCCAGGAGCAAGTCCAGGAAAAAGAACGCCTGGCATCCCAAAAGGGCAAATATGTGAGAGAGGTTAAAGCCCTGAGGGAAGCATTCAAGATTGCTCTGACGAAGCTGCCTGACCAGCGTGAGATACCGGGTCTCTTATATGCTGTTGCCCAGGCCGGGAAAGATTCCGGCGTAGATTTTATCCTTTTCGAACCGAAACAAGCGGAAAAGAAACCCCGGGAAGCAGAAGATCTCGGAGTGAAGCCGCCGGCTGCAAAAGCCGCAGCACAAAAGCCTGGTGACAAGAAACATGTCGATACGCCGAACCCACAGGATGACCAGTTTTATGAAGAAATACCGGTTAGAGTAACAGTCAATGGAGGATTTCACAGCACGTTGGCTTTTTTTGAGAAGGTCGCCAGGCTTCCCAGGATCGTCAATATTGAAGATATATCGATGTCAGAAGCAAAGGACGTAAGACGGGGGCGTCTTATTGTCACGAACTGTGTGATAAAGACTTACATGTTCCTCGAAAAAATGGATGAGAAAAAAGCTGATGGAAAAAAATAGACCCCTATTTTGTGTAATGCGAATCCTTCTGGCCTCAATTGCTGTTCTGTGGCTATCGGTATCTATAGCTGCACTTCCGCAATCAACCGAAAAAAAAGCGCCGGGTGACGACGTGGCTGAAACGAAGATCCCCGAAGTCAAAACGGGCCCCGCATACAAATATAACCCCATCGGAAAGCCCGATCCTTTTAAACCTTTTATAGAACAGGAGCTGAGCCCGAAAAAAAAGACTGAATCAAAAACCCTGCCCATTTCACCCCTCCAAAGGGAAGGCATTATTAATTTCAAGCTCGTTGGCATCTCCAGTGATGACCATCACAGAATAGCTATCGTCCAGGATGCTAAAGGTAAAGCCTACCCCATCTTTCTGGGAACATATATCGGCCAAAACGGCGGCAGGGTGGTGGAGATACTCCCAGACCGCATCATTATTGAAGAAAAAATCAAAGTAGAGGGCAAGCAGGCGAAGACAAATAGACTGACAGTAAAACTTCGCAAAGACGAAGGCGAGGAGTGACCATGAAAAAGAACATACCCTGGATTATAATTTTGATTGCTTCTGCAATATTTCTTGGCAATACCGAATATGCCGGGAGCGTTCCGCCAGAAGAAAAAACACCTCAGGAGGCTCCTGCAGCCAAGGTACAGGGCACAGATTTCGGGTACCTGGAAAATATAACATTAGACAGAATAAACGGCAAAGAGCGCCTCACCATTGTTTTATCCAAACAGTCAGGTGTCGCTATTGAATCCATAGGCCGCAATGACCTGTTGGTAAAGATGACAAAAGTATTTGTGCCTGAGGAGCTCAAACGCACCCTGGGTGAAGGAAAGCTTTCCAATATATTAAGTGTTGTGCCTTCCCAAAAAACAGTTGACGGCGAGCAGTGGGCCTTAATCACAATAGCTTTAAGAGAGCGCGTCCCTTACAAGGTGAATCAGGAAGGACAAAATGTCCTGATTGACTTCGATGTAAGAAGCCTTGCTGCGAAGTCGCCTGTAGCTGAGCAGAAAGCGCCAGACGTCCCTAAAGAATCGCCAAAAGCCGCAGAAGCACCCAAAGAAATGCAAAAAGCCGCGGAAGTTCCTAAAGAAGATATAACTATAACCCAAAGGCAGGCAAAGCCTCCCTATGGCGGTACGGCGATATCGCTTGATTTTCAGGATGCGAGTATAAAGACCGTCCTCAGATTGCTCTCCGAGGTGGGAGGAGTCACAATTGTATCCGGAGATGATGTCAAGGGGAACGTGACCGTGTACATGAAGAAGGTTCCCTGGAATCAGGCTCTTGACACGATTTTAGATGTCCAGGGTCTTGTCAAGAAACAGATGGGTGATGTAATCAGTGTCATGACTATCGAGAAAATGAAAAAAGACGAAGCTGACCGGAGGGCGGGGGAGGAAGATCGTCGCAAAGCCGAGGATATAGCCAAGAAAGCGGAACAGGATCGCCTGGAAGAAAGAGGGAAGCTGCGACAGATATCCATAGAGGCAAAAATTGTGGAGGCCCAGGATGATTTCGTGAGAAAACTCGGAGTAACGTGGGGCGGCGCATCGTACAATTCTATTGGAAACTATTCCTCTGCCTTGACGGCCGGCACAAACACCGTTCAGGGTCGTAATATAACGTGGGGGTATCCAGCAGATATTCCATTTCGAAATACGGATGGAACCGTAATTCAGTCAGCCGCCCTTAATTATCCAACCTCGGTAGCAGCACCGACATTCGGTCTCATCATCGGTGGAAGCGCTGCCGTTCTCGAAGCCCAGCTTCAGGCCCTGGAGACAAACAATACAGGGAAAATCATTTCATCACCAAAAATTACCACCATGGATAATGTTAAAGCTACGATAAAACAGGGGCAGGAAATTCCCTACGTTACAATAGACAAAGATGGAAACAGGAGTATCACCTTTAAGGAGGCTGTCCTGAAACTGGACGTCAAACCTAAGATTACGCCCGATGGCACCATTTCCATGGAGATCAAAGCGACAAATGACGCTGCGGACTATGCGCAGGGTGTCTTGCTGGGAGGGAATCCGCCCATTAACAAGAGTGAGGTTGAGTCCAAGATCGTCGTAAATGATGGAGATACGATAGTCATCGGGGGAATCCTTAAGACCTCGGATCAAAGGAGCGAGTCCGGTGTTCCCTGGTTTATGAAGATACCCGTCCTGGGCTGGTTGTTCAAAACTGAGAGCATAACGAAACAGCGAAAACAGCTTATGGTATTTATCACCCCCAAGATAATAACAAAAGAAGATACGGGTGTCGACAAAGCCGAAAAGCCGAAGGTACCCGAGAAACCCAAGGGATAGGACATTCTCGTTTCTTTGTGATCAAACGCGTGTCGACCACTACTCTTTTTACAGCTTAGAGATGTGAAAGTGAGCATGAACCGGTTAAACATTATAATACATGCCGTTCTTATGGCATGCGCCCTTGCCATCATGGCATGCGGGACAAGCCCATGGAATCAGGAACAGGCAGATGCCCGCGTTAATGTCGGAGCTGCCTATTTGGGATCGGGACGATCTAATGAAGCCTTAAAGGAATTTTTGGAGGCGGAAAAACTCTCGCCCCGGGATCCCAATGTCCATTATTATATGGGGATTTCGTACCTCGAGAAAGGGCTTAAAGAAAACGCCATCTATGAATTCAAGAAGGCCCTGTCCGTGAAGCCCGACTATTCGGAGGCTCACAATTTTCTGGGGGTAATCTATCGGGATAACAAACAATGGGACATGGCCATTGATGAATTTAAAAATGCCCTATCCAATGTGCTCTATGAAACCCCTGACAAGGCAATATTCAACATGGGAACGGTCTATCACGGGAAGGGTGATTATGAGAAGGCCCTGAAAATGTACGAAGAAGCGAAGAACAAGCAGCCGCATACAATCCCCGTCCCTGTGATAGACCTTAACATGGGGATAACATGTTATGCCAAGGGGGATTTGGGAAAGGCGGTTGGTTATTTCAAGGCATCCCTCAAGGCTGCACCCTCTTTATTAGAATCCCACTACTGGTTGGGGCAGTGTTATATCAAACAGCGTGACCCGGCGAAGGCAAAAGCAGAGTTTAAGACCATCATCGATATAACACCGGATTCGGTATTGGGGATAGAAGCCAAGAAGAGCCTCGATTCCATAACGTCCTCCCGCTAATCTGGCCGGCAAGACAATCCCTTCATTCAAGCCATTTACAAACCGGAATTCAGGGTTACCGTCATTTCTTCCTGCCCCCTTTGACAAAGGGGGCGTATAATAATGTAGTGCAGGACTTTAGTTCTGCCAATATAGCGCACCTAAAGGTACGCACTACATTTAAATGGTGACACAGCAGACCTGAAGGTCTGCACTACGGATATGCACTGTCTTTGCTTCTCACCCTCTTTGACAAAGGGCGTGAGAAGGTGAAAAGGGATTTCATTACTGTATTCTCCGATCCTTCCAGTTGAGGAGGTTAACCTTGCCAGACAGCCCCGGAGGATTTAACACGTTTTGCGTGCTTGCCCCGACACCTCCTCCACCGCTCGTCGTGACAAACATATCCGCAATGCTCGACCCTCCCGGTCTCATGGAAATCAAGGGTGAAGAGCCTATGCCGGCACCGAGGGACATGCTTCGTGCACCGCCTCCGAAGCGGCCGTCACCTGACGTAAAGCCTATGGCGTAGAGCGCCGATGTGCCGCCCTGTAAACATAGATCTCCGCCCCCTGTAGGAGGCGTGTAGGTGGTGAAGTAGATCACGCCGCCGAACACGGCAGGGTCGGAGAGCACCTTTTCCCCCGTTCCTTGAAGGTTGATGTAAAACCCGTCCGCTGTTTCAGCGGTGCCGTATGATCCCGAGGTTGAAATATCTTTCAAATTGCCGATTGTATAGGTGGTGCTCCGGTCATTGTCCTTCATGGCGTATAACGTGTCATGGGTGGCGGTATCCTTGGGGGTTTCCTTGTTTCCCGTGCCCCAGTATATCCAGAAATTCTGCTGATTATCCGTGGCAATGGTGGCGCTCTGAAAGATGGGCTGCACCGTAGCAGAGTTGTAAAGACGTCCGCCTGTCCAATTGACCGTTTGGCCGCTGATGCCACAGTTCGGCATATTCGCCGACTTGCAGAAATTGAAGCGCCACATGTTCCCACCCAGGTCACCTATATAGACCGTATCGATAAAGCCATCCTGATCCGTATCAATAGCGGCGGGGGCCGCAGGCATGCTGTATTTCATATTCGCGTCATCCCCATACGTGTAGCTCCAGAGAATATGCCCGTTGCTCATGTCAACGACATAAAACCCCTTCCCCCGGCAGTCACAACCGCCCCCGCAGGCGCCTCCACCGGAGCAGTCCGACCCGTTGTAGCCCCCGCCGATGAACCCGACCCATTTCTCATATTCCTGGCCGCCATTATTGTACCTCACCCTGCCTACCATCATCTTGCTCCAGGGAATACCGAGATAGGGCGCATCCGTTGCACTTATGAGCGTGGTGCCGCCGAGGTGCCACTTATAGGAAGTCGGTATGGCCGAGGTGTCGGTAAGGTCAAAGGCGTAATAGCCGCAGTAATGATGATGGGTGGAGTCATACGTGACTTGAAAGTTGCTGTCGCACTGGGAATCAGAGCTCCACAGATTGACGCCTCCCTTCCCTTCGCTGAAGATCACCATCGTGTGCCAATCAGAGTTAACCTTGCTTGTCCCGTCATCTGTGCCGCCTGCACTCTTCCACCATACATCAGCCGCCGTCACGGGCCCGTCCACGAGATACTGGTGGGTTTGCGTGGTAACAATAGTGGTATGGGCGAGGTACTGCAATTGGGGAAGAAGGTTGGGGGGAACGAAGCTCCACTTCTCGATTCCATCGAATGTCCCGAAGACATGGAACTGACCGTCGTTTCCCCCCGCCATGATTAGACGATTACCGTTTGCCGACGTACGGGGATGGTCGCACCGGAATTTTCCAAAGGCATTCGCCGAGAGCGAACCGCAGGTGTACGTAGAATTCAGATCCCTGACATCCTCGAAAAAGGGATTAGGCGTCCCCAGCGTAACCAGTGATGAGTGGAATATATCACCGAGCTTCCAGTTGCCGACTTCAGGGTTATATGTAGGGTCGCCCTGGATGTACCCCACAACGGCGGCTTTATCGCCACTGGCGACGTTGAACCTGTCATGTGAAATAGACGTATCGAAAGGTATCAGGCTGCCGTTGTTGGAGGTCTTAACATTGCGGAGAGAGAAATCCCGCGCCGCAAGAATGGACCCCGCCTCCCAGTTGACAGCGCCGAGGGTCCCGTCGGCATTGATGCTGTATTTCTTCAGATACCCCCGCCAGAAAGGATTGCCGTTTATAGGTACGAAGGAGGCCTCGTAGAGGAAGTTTTCGTCCGTGATCCTTGTCGAGGACACGGAGGCGACGGTAAAGGAATATGTTCTTGATATGATGTCCACAGGTATGTTGGCCAGGGCCGCCGCAAGCTGCGTGGTATTGTCGGCGTAAAATGCGTGGCCGCCTGTGCCAAGTGTGCCGCCTGTGTCAAAGGGCGGGTTTGCCGTACCGCCATGCTGCGCCATGTCGTCGAGCTTCGGCTTGGACTGGTCGGTTAAGGCCATGCCCAGGACATAGGTATTGATATCGAAGGTGTAACCGGGGATGGCCGTAGTGGTAAGCGTCCTCAAGGCATCGATCTTGGAGAGCACGGCGGGCATTAAATTAGTAGCAGTATCGTTTCCCCCGCCGTCGTTCGTGCTGGGGAGCCCATCCGTTACGTAAATGATAAAATTTCGCTGGCACCACGCCTGTATGGGGCTCGTATAGGCGACGCCGCTCTGATAGTCGGTCTCACCCTTAAAGTAATTTATGGCCGACCGGAAAGTGCCCGCCGTCGGCGTGAGGCCCGCATCCACGATGTACGTGCAGGCATTGGGGTTGCCCGTATTTCCACAGCTCATGTACCCCGCCTCGTCATTATCGTGCATGGCGAGTTTCGCTGTCAGGGCATTGAGCTGGCTGTTGTTGCCCGGGTTATCGGCGCAGGCCACATGGAGATAGCCATCGCCCGGGGAGCCGTTGGCAAACCATGTCTGCCCTGTGTGATACCAGAAGTTCCGCTTGCCGAATTCCTTGAATCCGAGGGCTATGTCCTCGTCCGTCGGGCCGAAGCCGCCATTATAAAAGTTGTTGGAATAATTATTGTTATCGTCATTATTCGATGTCTTTGTATGGTAGCAACTGTAAGAATCGCCTGATGCCGTATCATTTGCAGTATATGGGTTGGCGTAACAGAAAGCTGTCCCAGCATTTGAGCTGTCATAAAATGTCCCGGGGATCTTCCAAAAGATGTTATAGCTGCCGTCCGTCGGGTTTGGTACGCGAGTCGTCTTTGGATAGGTGAGGTCGCAATACCTGTTACGAGGCTCCGTGCCTACTGCGAAAGCCGTAAGTCCATCTGTGCCGGCGCCTGTCATCGAGTAGTCTGCTTCGAAATAAGGGTTATCTGCCTGGCAGGCGGTCTCGCAGGTATTTTTCAGTGCATTACAACAGCCCGGTCCTGTATACGCTTTGCAGTAATCGACGCATTCCGTGGGCGGGTTCGGACACCAGGACCTGCGGGTGTACGAAACAAAATAAGGGCCGTTATGGAGATGATACTTGCTTGATGCGGGGACGCGGAAGGACATAAGCCCGATCCGCATGTTGTTTGCGTTGGCATTAACGACATTCAAGAGCTGCCTGCGGCCCTCGACGGCCCTGCTGCCGGTTGCCCAGGAACAGATGGCGTTTCCGACAAAGTCCTCGTCCATGCTGTTTGAGTTATCCAGGATGATAAGGACGTTGGGCTTCAGGTTAGCTAAAAAGACATCCGCCTCATCGGCGTACACGGATTTAACGCCGCCGGGGAAAATTGTGAGAAAGAGCCAGATCGTTACTATAATGATATTTCTAAATATCGTTCCCATACTATACTCCTTTGTGTCATGGAAAAGCCGTTAACGTAAAATGACCTCTTTCAATACACCGTTTACAAACATGAGCTCCGCCAGTTTCTTCTTGTCGGAGACGCGACTCTTACCCGTAAGATCGATCACATTGACACCGGTGAGATCGTAATTCTTGTTCCCTTCCAGGTAGAGCACGTTATTTGCGATCCTCTTCACAAATTGAGAGGATTTCGTGACCTGAGTCTGATTCGCGGGTGGGGCGCCTTTTCCGCCTACCACACCGGTGGCCGTGAGCGCTCCTGCATCACCGACGGAGAAAACAAATAAAAAAGATATGATCAAAGCGTACGCCATCTTCTGGTTTTTCAGCATAACTTACCTCCTCGTGATTTTCCCTGAGCTGACCCCATCTCTGCTAATAAGTGGGACCCATTTCCACAGGACCAAAGCCCACCCCTACACCTATGGTCACCTGTGTATTATATTCCGTATTTCTTCCGACCACGTCGATATTATATCTGCTCTGCCCCCACTGCTGTCTTCCACTGACAGAGTAACCGGAAAGCGGTATCATTATGGCGCCCAGAACCGGGCGCGTGGCAGGATAATTAATAGTATAGCTGGACACACCGTCGGCCCTGTTGACAGTCGTAGGGACGAGGATGGGGGTCTGGGGATTAAATGTCTGTGACAGGCTGTTAATACCCGTATCCGCGGCAGCAAGAGCCCTCTTTTCTCCGACAATTTTTGTGCTCACCTTGATATCCTGCGTCGATAGAGAAATAACCAGCATCCCCAGGGCGAGGAGGATCAGGCAGGCCATGATGGCCGCTATAAGGGCGAATCCCGCCTCGGAATTCTTTCTGAAAAGCGCTGTCAGTATTTTCTTTTGCATGGTTTCTCCTGGGTCAATTGTTTCTGAGGGTCTCACGGGTCTTATAGATCATCCTCCGCGTCAGGCGTGTGCTCGGATCGATTTCATCCGTTTCGACGGCCAGGGTAATCTCTATCATTCTTATATCTGCGCTGCATCCCGGCATGCAATTCCTTCCTGCGCCCAGGAGCTCTAGCCCCTGCCCATCGAAGTAACGGAAAACCGGAACGTTGACATCGGCGTCGGCATTGATGATTCTTACCGTCCGGGGACGGCCGCTCGCTATTATATCCCCCAGGAAGGGCTGGCCCCCCCCGCAGTTTGTCTCTCTCGTAATATACCTGTCATTGCCTGTCTGCACAAAGTTATACCTGACGATCTCGTTGTTTTCCGTAAGAAAGCCATTGCCGTCAGGGTTGCCGTTTCCGTCCAAACCGCCCAAGACATCCATTTCCACGGTGATCGAATTCGCTGTAGCCTCCTGAATTCCCCGGAATAACTGATTTGCGGCTGAAGCAACGGTGGTGCAGAATGCGGCGCCGCCTCCCAGCCCGCTATTGTCATTCCGCCAGATGGTCGTGGAAACTGACGGGTTATAGGAGGCCATCTTAATCTCCAGGGCCATGATCTCCAGGGCGCCCCTTACATCCTGCTGGGCCGTAACCTTTCTCTCTATGCCCCCGGAGGACCTCGATGCCGACTCGATGGCCATGCCGATGGCGAAGATCATAATGAGCGAGACAGCAATGGATATCGCGATCTCGACAAGTGTAAAACCTCTCGCGTCATTCATACGTTTTGATCCATTAGTAACCCGCTGGCACAGCAGCATTTGAATCATTTGCACACCCTGCCGGAAATCTGAAACCATCCTGTCGCGCGACACTGGCGCTCTCCACAAGATTTCTGTAATTGCGCGCCACTTGATCCGGCCACGTGACCGTCACCGTAACGGTCTGTGTATTTGTGGCGAGGTCAAGAGCGGTGATGTTTGTGTTCACCGTGTAGATGGCATCCCCCCGCACCTCTGCCCCCAGGCCGCTGACGATGATATTTTGCACCGGTCTGTCCCCTACGGGAACTGCATTGCAGGGATTCATGATCCATGCCTCCCAGAATTCAAGATCTCTATGCAGTATGCCGGCGCCCCTGCCCAGGTAGTCTGACTTTCCTATGGTTCGCCACGCCGTTGGCTGCATTGACAAGATGGCCATAACGCCGACGGCGACCAGAAACATGGCGATAACCACCTCGATCAGGCCGATACCCCGTTTAGACAATAACAAACGTGACATAAGTTCTTCCCGTCATATTGACCGTAATTGTGGCTTGAGAGTTTCTGCTGTTCTGCAGAACAACGCCGTCCAGAACCCCATTTCCCAGGGGTGATACGATTCCTCTGGGGCTAAAAATAATCGTCTGCGACGCGCCCGCGCCGAATGTGGCGCTGATGATTCTAATACCTGACCCGAACGCTGAGGGACTCTTGGTCGTCAGGTTGGTGACAACTGCGTTCACAACCGACTGTATCGTATAGCTGCCGGGTGCAGCAGTATTAAAAGCGATTTGATATGTAATATTGTCGGAAACCGCCCTTTCCTTGTATATGGTAAAGTCAGAAGCAATGTCTCTCGCGGCAGTCCTGAGATTTCTGTTTAACGTATAATAGTGCAGCCACAATCCGCCGATGGCTGAAATAAATGCCAGCAGACAAACGACGATCATCAGCTCCACAAGCGTGAATCCTTTACGACGTTTCATGCTATTTCTTCCCGTCAATGAGGTCTAACAGTTCCGCCTCGGGTAAAGCCCCTATTTTGAGCCTGCCATCCGGTAGTATCAGTGAGGGAGTTCCCCCGATGCCCATCGACTTGGCAAGCTTCATAGAATTTTCTATCTCATCGGTGGCGCACTCCGTCTTCGGTATCTCCCTCTTTTCGAAGTTGTCCTCCAGCATCTTTACCGATTTGTTGCAGACGATGCTCTTTGCCTTCCAGTAAGCGTCCTTGTGAAACTCCAAGGGCAAAAACTTGATATAAAATGCTATGTCCTTTCTTTTGGCCACGATCTCTTTCATCGTCTGGTGGAGCTGGCCACAGAAGGGGCAATCAGGGTCTGTAAATACCACTGTTTTCTTCGAGGCGCCCTTCTCCCCCAGGACGATGGCATCAGTCAGCGGTATCTTGGCTGTGTCGATCCTTTTCTTGTCCTGAATTTTTTGAACAGCCTCCATAGTCTTGTTGGACATATTGGCCACTTCCACCAAAGAACCAAGGATCAGGTAGTTTTTATGAACGTCAAGATAAAATATCTTCGTCTGTCCCGTGATATCGATGGCTACCTCACAGATGCCCTTTATGGGACTTTCTGCGATGCTTATTACCTTCGCGTCAGGCACGTTGAGCTTCTTTAATATATCTCTTATTTCTTCCCCGCCCAAGGAGATGCAGTCTTTCTTTACCTGGCTCTCTTCTGCTCCCCACGCAATGCCATATCCTGAAGGAGCGGAGACAAAAAGCAATGCACACGTAAGACATAAGAAAAGAGAGAATAAGCTTTTTATTTTCAATGCGCCACCTTTATTGCTATTTTTTTGACGCTTTTTTATCTCATATTTTCTGAATGAAATCAAGAAATCCATTCCCGGCAAACGTTGAATGGGCAGTATTTTATAATGTGGCAGGGTTCAGACGGTGCAGAATGGCACCTCAGTAGAAGGGCCGTCGGTTACTTCATAACAGAAGGTCATTTCAATCGTCCGGCAACCCTGCCGCCGTATCCTCCTTAATAAAGAAGATTTAGGCCAGTGGCTTTACGTCCCGTCCTTTCGGACAGTTTGCCTTTTTCAGGACTCTCTTTATGATTTCAAAGATTATGCAATTTCTTCAAGGAGTCTTGCTATTCTCACCTTTAGTATTACCATATCGGCAAGAAAAAAGAAATCTTTAGTGCTTTTTCCATATAAAATCTAAAAGTAAATATTTATAATGCAATTATAATGCAATCAACATGCCACGTAAGTTCACATACACGTCTGTCCGATGGATAAGCTCTAACACCTGTGATTATAATAAATTAGACTCGCCTCATCAGATCCAAGGGGAAAAACTTTTTTGGAATCTTACTAAGAATCGGTGATTTTGACCAATTACATGTGTGAAATTCATCTGAAAATTAGCTTATAATTACTGAGTTTTTTCAATTAAACAGCGTGGATTTCTTGCTTGACACGTTATAGGTGCTGTGTTACAGCTCACACCTGTCCGGGCTGCTGCAGGAAAATTCGCTAAGATTCAAGATACATGAACATATGGACGATACTGCCATCAAAGAAAGAGAGGAGTTTCTTTCCATAGCGGAAGCCTATATAGATAAGAATCTGTATAAAGAGGCGGCGCATGTAGCCGAATCATGGCTTAAGCGTTATCCCATCGATGCTGATGCGAATATTATCCGCTGCCACGCACTGCTTAAGATGGGGAATCTTGAAAAAGTCAGTGAAGTCATCGATGACCTGGAAACCAAAGTACTTGAATTGTCGCGCATCTATCATCATGTCGGAGATCTCTGCCTGAATGCAGGACTCACAAAGGAGGCAGTTAAATTTTATCGGAAATTTATATTTCTGAATCCCTCCGTATCAAGTGCAAAAGAAGTATACGAGAAGGTCAATGCCCTCGCAGCCCATATAGATGACTCGTCCGCCGGAATGGATGCGGATGCGTATAGCCATACTGACCGCGTTGCATCCGATTTCTGCACCACAACCCTTGCTGAGCTGTACATCAGACAGGGTCACCCTGATATGGCTCTCAATGTGCTCCGTGAGATACTCAAAAGAGAACCTGAAAACAGATTGGTTGCGGACAGGTTAGAAGAAGTCATCGCAATGCAGCATGACGGCATCAGAGAAAAGACGTCTTTACATATAGAGCAAGACGGGGCCGTAATCAAGGAGCTTACAAGGTGGCTTGAAAATGTTGGCAGGTTAAGAAGCCATGCATCGTGACTCTCCGGTACCTCCTCTCAGGATGGCAAGAGTAAGGGCTATTCTTCATGAACTCGATATTGATGCCCTGCTTTTTCTTGATATGAAAAATGTCCGGTATCTTACGGGCTTCACAGGCAGTGACGGGGCGCTCGTGATAGGAGAAAAGCAAGAGATTCTCCTTGTTGACGGCCGCTATATTAATCAGGCAAGAAAGGAAGTAGAGGGGCCCCGTGTCTTCGAGTATAAAGAAAAGATAGATGGAATCGTGGCGATCATTTCGGACGGTAGTTTAAGATCCGTAGGGTTTGAATCGCAGGCGATGAATGTCAACACCTATTTGAACCTGACGGAAAAACTAGGCGCCTTGAAGTTGAACCCGATGTCCGACCAAATCGGCGCCCTCAGAGCCGTCAAAGATGAGAAAGAAATTGCATATATCAGAAGAGCAGCAGAAATATCGTGTGAGGCTCTTACTGCTGTTCGCGATCTCATAAAGCCGGGTGTAAGAGAGACGGATATTGCCATAGAGTTGGATTTTCTGATGAGGAGAGGTGGTGCAGAACAAGTTTCCTTCCCGACTATTGTGGCGTCGGGAGCGAACTCAGCGCAACCTCACGCGCAACCGGGATCGCGGGCGATTGAAAATGGAGATATGGTCATAATAGATTACGGCGCTGTATATTGCGGTTATCATTCTGATGAAACCTGCACATTTGCTGTCGGCCATAAAGACAAGAAACAGGAAGAGGCATACTCCCTGGTAAAGACCGCGCACGACCGGGCATTGGAGGCTGTCAAAGCCGGCATCCCTTGTGTGGAAATCGATCGCATTGCCAGAGAGTGCATTGAGACTGGCAAGTTGGGCAAGTATTTCACGCATGGTACAGGCCACGGTGTCGGGCTTGATGTTCACGAAGCGCCGCGGATAGCAACCAATTCGGAAATGGTCCTTGAGGCGGGAATGGTATTAACCGTAGAACCCGCTGTCTATATCCCTGACCTCTGGGGCGTCCGCATTGAAGATATGATATTGGTTAAAGATGATGGATGTGAGGTCTTGACAAGGGTATCGAAGGACTTCACGGTGCTGAACTGATTCTAAAAAAGAATACAATAATTTCATATATTAGGATGCCGCGATATGAAGGTATTTCCAGATGATCTTTTTTACAACAGAGAACATGCATGGGTCAGGGTTGAAGGTGAATTAGCTACCATCGGTATCACTGATTACGCCCAGGAAAAATTGGGAGAAATCCTCGCTATAGAACTGCCCGAAGTTGACTCTTATGTGGAAAGGGACGAACCTTTCGGCACAATTGAATCTGCAAAGGGTGTGTTCGAGCTTATTTCACCCGTGAGTGGTGCGATAGTAAGTGTCAACGAAGATATATTAGACGACATCGGCATTGTCAACAGTGACCCTCATGATACAGGATGGATGATTACTCTGGAGATGTCGGATTCGGAAGAGCTTGATGATCTGCTGGATTCAAGAGAATACCATGACTTTGTACTTAAAGAAGCGGAGAGCGACTGACATTTTTTCATGATATGGAGATTCATTTCATTCAAGCGCTTGAATGCCTTTGAAAACATGGCCATTGACGAGGCCATTTTCCGGGAAAATCAACGGGCAGATTCACCGCCTACACTCAGATTTTACAGTTGGTCCCCTCCATCAGTGTCTTTAGGATATTTTCAGGCAACCTCAAAAGAGGTAAATATCGAAGCGTGCAGACGATATTCCGTAGATATCGTCCGGCGCCCGACGGGGGGGAAGGCTGTCCTTCATGAAAATGATTTGACCTATGCGGTAATAACCAGTGAGTGTAATCAACTCTTCCCGACGGACATCTTGGGAACATACAAGGTCATCAGTGGCTGTATCGCCGGGGGACTATCGGAGCTTGGCATAGAAGCCGAGATGGAAGGTGACGGGAGGTCGTGTCAGGACGATTCCCTGAAAGCTGCCTGTTTCTCGTCGCCGTCCCGATATGAGCTTCTGGTAAAAAAGAAGAAAATATGCGGCAGCGCTCAACTAAGATCAAAGGGTGTTTTCCTTCAGCATGGCTCAATCCTGGTGGATTTTGACCCGCTCAAAACATGTGCCCTCCTGCTGCCTCAGGGGAGCGACCAGACATTGCAAGTGAGGAAGTTGCGCGGGTCCGTAACATCGATACATGAGCAAGTTGGCGCGTCCGTGTCCGTGGAAAATATCTGCCATGTCATAAAAAAGAGTTTTGAGAAGAAGCTGAATATCGAGCTGGTGGAGGGATGTTTGACCGCTTACGAGGAGTCCTTGAAGTTACGGCTGATGAATGATAAATATATGAACGATAAATGGAATATGGAAGGCAAGGTCGCTTCAGATGGACGTAAGAACTCTGATTAAGAAGGAAGTGCGCGAGCAGGAAGGCTATCGGGCCGACATCATGCCCTATCGCATCAGAATGGATGCGAATGAGAGTCCTTTTTCGCTCCCCCCCCTTCTTAAAAGAAAACTCTTCAAAGAGATGAAAAACGTTTCCCTGAACAGATACCCGGAACCGGGTGCGCCCCTGATCAGGAAACGCTTTGCCGAACACTATGGCGTAGCCGATAATATGATAATGATCGGTAACGGGTCTGATGAGCTTATTCAGATCCTCTGCGCCGCTCTGGTAGATTCATCATCAAGCGTCATGGTTCCGGTACCGACTTTTGTCATGTACAGGATTATCGCATCAAATTCCGGTCATAGAGTAGCAGCGGTGCCCCTCAATGCCTCTTTTGATTTAGACCTGGATGCAATGCTAAACCGGATCGCCAAAGATGCACCCGTACTGACCTTTTTGAGTTACCCCAACAGTCCTACATCAAATTGCTTCAGTGAAAAGAGTGTCGCGGCCATTGTTGAGGCATCAACAGGAATTGTGGTTGTGGATGAGGCTTACGGCAGCTTCGCCGGAAAAACCTTACTGCCTCTCCTTACGAAATATGACAACCTTGTTATCTTAAAGACCCTCTCTAAGGTGGGACTTGCTGCCATGAGGATAGGCTTCTTAATCGGAGCACCGCCTCTCGTCCATGAACTCGACAAGGTGAGGCTCCCCTATAATATCAATGCCCTTTCCCAGGTTGCTGCCGCGTTCTATTTGGACCACATTGACATATTTTTAGGTCAGACGAGGGATATAATTGAAGGTCGTGAAGAACTCCTCTTCGCTCTTGGGAAGATTGCGGGTGTACATCCCTATCCTTCAGATGCAAATTTCATTTTTTTTAGTTGCGATTCTGATACGGATAACATATACTCCGTCTTAGCCCAGGAAGGGATTCTTATTAAGAATCTAAACTCTCCCGGGGTCTTGAAGAATTGCATGAGAGTAACGGTTGGTAACCGTAAAGAAAACCAAGAATTCTTGAAGGTATTAAAGAAAATCCTTTTAAAGTAAGGAGTGTGGTCTAACATAAGTTAACAGAGGGTAGTTTACGGCAAAGGCCTAATTGGTCTTAGTGCCGTACTGCCCTTTTTTTGTCCCCTTTTGGCTCAAAGTTCAAATAATTTATATTTCGTTATTAAAAAAAGAAAGGAATGGTTGTTTTGGAAGTAAAAGTATACGACAATGACATTGAAAAGGCCTTGAAAATCCTGAAGAACAAACTCTCAAAAAGCGGATTGTTTAAGGAGCTAAAGCTGCGGAGAGCCTATGAGAAGCCTTCTGTAAAGAGGAAACGCAAAGCCATCGAAGCTCGCAGACGTTATGCCAAGGTTCAGCGCCGCAGAAGTTACTAAGAATTTTTCAACAGTAAGAACCACGATCACCGAGGCCGGGCTCTCCTGACAGATGCTATAGGAGACGCGGAATGAACACGATGGATGAAAAACAATATTTGGTCGATTCCCTGTCGATAGAGGAATCATGGCGGATATTCCGCATCATGGCTGAATTTGTGGAAGCCATTGAAACCCTGTCCAAGGTGAAAAACGGTGTCACCATTTTTGGATCCGCAAGAGTAGGGCCTGATGATCCATACTACAAGAAGACAGAGTATCTCGCCAGAAGGCTTGCCGAAAACGGCTTCAGTGTAATTACAGGAGGCGGCCCCGGCATCATGGAGGCAGCCAATAAGGGAGCGGCGGCGGGAGGTGGCCAGTCGATAGGAATGAATATCCGTCTTCCCTATGAGCAGAAACCAAACCCGTACGCCAATACCATTATCGAATACAAATATTTTTTCATCCGTAAAGTAATGTTTGTAAAATATGCTGTGGCCTATGTAATCCTCCCGGGAGGCTTCGGAACAATGGATGAGCTCTTCGAGGCCTTGACCCTGATTCAGACAAAAAGGATAAAGGGCTTTCCCGTCATAATGATGGGCAGCGAATACTGGCAGGGACTGATGGACTGGATGAAAGGCGCCATGATCGGGAACGACAAGATTGAACCGTGTGATCTCGAAATCATCCAGATCATTGATGATCCCGATGAAGTAGTAAAGCATATAAAGAAATTTGTCATTCTCTAAAAACCCTGTAATATCTCATCTGAAACCTATATCAAGTTTCGATAAAAATGGCGCCGAATTGTCATGTCGAGCGAAGCGAGGCATTTTGTAATGAAGCGTATTAAGATTCCTCGCTCGGAAGCAGGATGACAGGCAATAAAACGCACCATCAGAATTAGAAGAAAGTTAACGACACCACAGCCAGCAGACATAATGGATTTTGAAAAGACACTGATGGAATTCAAGAAAGGGAAGGCGGACCCTTCTCCCTGCTATCTCCTGTATGGTGATGAAGAATATCTCGTCAAAGACACCCAGAATAAGATCATAGCTGCTATCATCCCCGCAAGCGACAGAGACATGAATCTCTTCTTCATGGATGGAGAGATGGAAGACATAGACAGCCTTTGCGAAACCATCCTGACGCCTCCCCTCCTTCCAGGAAGAAAAGTTGTCGTGCTGACAAATACGCGTCTTTTTCAAACAAGAATTGCCCTGTCTGAAATAGTACAGAAAATCAGACAAAATTTTGAAAATGACCCCGACATGGCGGTCAGGTATTTTTTGCAATTCTTGAAGATCACAGGCTGGAACATCGATGATCTCAGAGACGGCGGTTGGAAAAAAATTACCAGCGACAACTGGCGAAAAACTGTTGAAGGCGACAGCGGACATGATCGGGAAACCTGGCTCCCCGAAATGATCGAGACCTGTATAAGCCGCGGAATGGATGTGGGTGAGCAGAGAGGGGGCGCGGAACGTCTTGAAGACACCCTGAGAAAAGGCATCCCGGCAGGCATCCACCTGATCATAACCGCAGAGACAGTAGACAAGAGGAAGAGGCTTTTCAAGACCATATCCGAAACTGGAATTGTCCTTAATTTTTCTCGTCTAAAGGGTGAGGCAAGGCAGAAGAATGCCCTGATGGATACGGCAAAAGATATCTTGGCTCAAAGTGGAAAAAAACTGACGCCAGGCGCATGGATCGCTATGGGCAGGAAAACGGGCTTTAACCTTGCCGATTCCATGAAAGCCTTGGAAACGTTAATCACCTACACAGGTGACAAGATATCGATAGAGGAGTCGGACGTCGAAGAGGTCATAGGAAAAACGAAAGAAGATACCTTCTTTGATTTAACAGGCGCTCTTGTCGCGAGGAAGCAGGACGTGGCCTTGTCAAATCTGAAAGATCTTTTCGATCAGGGTATTCACCACGTGTTGATCCTGTCTATGATAGCAAGGGAAATCAGATTTCTCCTCCATGCCAAGATGTTTATCAGATCAGGCAAGCTTGGGTCTATTGAGCCCAATATGGACTATGAAAAGTTTCAGAGGTCCGTTTATCCGGTCATCTTGCAATGGAGAGGCGATAAAGGGGGGAAAGGTACTCTGGACGGTCAACATCCGTACGTCATTTATAATGCCGTGAAAAATTCTTATCGATTCTCACACGAGCGCCTGTTGAAATATTTGGAAGACCTCGTCGATATGGACATTGCCTTCAAGACCACGACGAAAGAGCCAAAGTTCCTGCTGGAGCGATTTATTGTGAAAGTCTGTACGTAAATGAAACGGGCAATAAATACCGAAGCTCAGTAGTAAGAGTGAAGCCCCCTATATCACTTTCAACATAACGTTTCTTTAATCAAGCTTTTTTCTATGTTTCAAAAAATACCAAACTACCGTCGCCAACTCTTGATTTGTCTTTTTCTCACTTTGGCAGTGCTTGCCGCATTCTGGCAGGTCAATCATTGCGATTTCATTAATTATGACGATGAAGACTATATAACCGAAAACAGTCATATTCAGAATGGCATTACGACAGAGGGAATTCAATGGGCATTCACGACCAGTCGTGCCGCAAACTGGCACCCCCTGACCTGGCTCTCCCATATGCTGGACTGTCAGCTCTTTGGTTTGAAACCGGGACGGCATCACCTAACGAACGTTTTCTTTCACATCATCAATACTCTGTTATTATTTCTTATCCTCAATCGAATGACCCATGCGCTCTGGCAGAGCGCTTTTGCGGCTGCCTTGTTTGCGCTTCACCCCCTCCACGTGGAGTCCGTCGCCTGGGTTTCTGAGCGTAAGGACGTTCTCTCGACTTTCTTCTGGATGCTCACCATGGGAGCGTATATTTCTTATGTTGAACGTCCGGTATTTCAGAGATATCTGCCTGTTCTTATATTCTTTGTTTTAGGCCTGATGGCAAAACCCATGCTGGTAACTCTTCCCTTTGTACTGCTCCTTCTGGACTACTGGCCCCTCCAGCGATTCCGGCAGAAAAGATCAGCGCAGGAAATCGAAATGGACTCACATAGGTCTTTCTCTGTAGATAGACAAAAAGGTACTTCTAAGAAGAAGCATGCGGAAAAGGGAGAGGCGAAAACCGAAAAACCTGCAGATTCAAAGTATCGGTGGACATTGATTCGTCCTCTGCTCTGGGAAAAAACCCCCCTCTTCGCCTGGACAGCGCTGTCAAGTATCGTAACATACGTTGTCCAGCAAAAAGGGGGTGCGGTCGCATCCATTGAGGCATTTCCCCTGAAAGATCGTATTGCGAATGCCTTCGTTTCTTATGTCGTTTACATCAGAAAAATGATCTGGCCAAATGATCTTGCTGTTTATTATCCTCATCCGGGCATACTGCCGGCATGGCAGGTCATAGGCGCGGTTTTAGTTCTCCTTCTTGTAACCTTAACGGTTATCTGGGCAGCAAAGAGACTCCCGTATTTGGCGGTGGGATGGCTATGGTATGTAGGTACACTCGTGCCTGTCATTGGGCTTGTGCAGGTCGGCGCACAGGCCAGGGCGGATCGGTATACCTATATCCCCCTGATCGGGTTGTTCATCATGGCGGCATGGGGGATTTCGGAACTCTTGAAAAAATGGCGCTACCGGAAATATCTGCTCTTCGCGTCGTCTGCATTGAGCCTTCTATGTTTTTTCATTGTTACATGGACACAGGTCGGGTACTGGCAGAATAGCATCACAGTGTTTAGTCATGCCCTGGAAGTTACCACTCACAATAGCCGTGCCTATATTAACCTGGGTGCTGCCTATAACGACCTTGGCAACTATAGCAAAGCGATAGAAGTTTGTGACGAAGCCATCAAACTCGACGCTAAACTTGAAAAGGCCTATTATAATCGAGGGCTTGCTTACAGCAGACTTGGAAACCACAAACTGGCGGTTGGGGATTACGACAGAGCTATAGAGATAAACCCGAGGCATGCAAAGGCCTACAATAACCGGGGGATTGCTTATAGCATACTTGGAAACTATAAACAGGCCATAGGTGATTTTGACAAGGCCATCGTGATTAACCCGAAATATGCGGAGGCCTATTATAACCGGGGGATTAACTATGGCAGGCTTGGCAACTACAAACAGGCCCTCGGGGATTTTGACAGAGCCATCGAGTTTAACCCAAAATATGCAGAGGCCTATTACAATCGGGCAGCCTCCTATTACAGCCTCGGCAACCAAAGGCAGGCATTTGAGGATCTGAAAACAGCGGCAAGATTTGGGGACGAAGATGCAAAGAACTTTTTGAGAAGCCAGGGGATTAACTAGTAGACGCTCCGTCAAAGCTTCCGTATCCTTTCCATGGCTGACTTTTTCTTCCGGGAAAGTCTCCTTGATGGGCCTTTCTTTTTTGCGCCCGCCCTTGTTTCATCATCCTCTTCTTTATCGCATCTTTCTTCCGTACGGAGGGCGTCTTCGTCAATAGCGGGTTTTGCCCTCCCCATCAGCTCGTCAAACTCCGGGGATGAAATTGCTGTTCCCCCTCGGCGACTGACAAAATTGGCAATGTCCCTGTCCGATGTAACAACAATAATTTCTTCTGCCCTTTCTTTAACCATTCGTTTGATGACTTCGTCCGCTTTTTCGCCCTTTCGGGAATATATGATGTCAATGCCTGAGAGTTTATCCCTCTCTTCCTCGACAGGTCCACTCTGCCAGCCGTCAAAGACAACAGTCACCTTGTGTCCTCTCTGTTTTTTATAATGGGATACACTTCGTATCAGGGCATTTCTGCCTGCCTCCAGGCTGAATTTCTCATACCGCCTTAGTGCATCGGACTGTCTTATCAGATTATACCCGTCAATGATGATGTGCATGATGGTTAGTCTCCACTTTGGTTCATCAATTGATAATTTCAGACAGGAAGTATGGCTCTTCTAGCGCTCCGCAGGTTGGGCATGCAGCGCGACATTATTCATTATCCATGTAATCCGGTTTTTTCTTGACCTCGACACCGGGATTCTGCTATTTTCCGCTTGTTCTTATAATAGAAAGTTCTTTGCAGGTCAATTCCTTCCTTAATAAATAACTTCTGCAAGCGAGTGGCAACACGATATGCCACACTTTAAAGTGGGTAAGATCAACAGAATTCAACTTAGAAAATTATATGATTAGGAGGAAGAAAAATGGATTTTGAATTGAATGATGAACTGAAGATGTTGAAGGAGATGTCATACAAGTTTGCCCAGGCTGAGTTTACCGGGATATCCCATGAATGTGACGAGGGAGAAAAATACACCCCGGAGATTCGCAAGAAGGCCGCTGAAAATGGTCTTGTCGGGGCATGGATTCCCGAAGAATACGGTGGAGCAGGGGCAGGGTTTTTGGGTAATACCATCATCACGGAAGAACTGTCCAAGGTGGATATGGGGATCGGCTTGAATGTCGTTGCCGCCACATTCGGCTGTGAATCCATACTACACTTCGGATCGGAAGAACAAAAAAAGATATATCTCCCTCCCGTATGCAGAGGTGAACAGGTAAGCGCGGGGGCGTTTACGGAGCCCAACGCCGGCACGGATGTCGCCGGATACAGAACCAAGGCTGTTAAAGACGGAAATGACTATGTCATCAGCGGAAATAAAATGTTTATAACCAATGGAACCGTCTGTGACTTCATGGTAGCCCAGTGCATTACCAACCCGGAGGAAAAAAAGCACAACAGCTTCAGCCTTATCATAGTTCGCGCCGATGCGCCGGGAATAACGAGAAACAAGATTCATGGAAAAATGGGTATCCGCTCCAGTGACACGGCAGAAATCGCTTTTGAGGATGTGCGGGTTCCCCGTACCAACCTGGTGGGCAAGGAAGGCAACGGCTTCCGGCAACTGATGCATTTCTTTGATACAACGAGGGTGTTGGTTGCCGCCCAGGCCCTTGGCCTTTCCGAGGCATGCCTGGAGACAAGCATCAAGTACGTAAAGGAAAGAACGGCATTCGGAGCCCCCCTGGGTTCCTTCCAGTTGACCCAGATGAAATTGACGGAGATGGCGATAAAGATAGAGGCTCTGCGCGGTCTAATTTATAAGTCTGCATGGCTTCTCGATGAGGGCAGGCCGGACTATATCCTGGCTGCGATGGCAAAATACTGCGGAGGTCAAACGGCGGTCTTTTGCGCTAATTACGCCGTGGAACTGCATGGCGGGTACGGTTACATCGATGAGTACAACGTCCAGAAATGGTATCGTGACGCCAAGATTCTCGAACTTTACGAAGGAACTAAAGAAGCCGAAATCATGACCATCGGCAGAACTCTGCAGGCACGGTAGTCATACAAAAAATGCCCCTTCCCCGTCTTGACAAGTATGGGGATAGGGGCATTTCCAATTTTAAGTGGAGATCATCCGCCTATAAGGGCTTTCATGGCTCTGATGGTATGAGCATAGTCTCCGCTCCTGAAAATGGCGGCGCCCGACACCATGACGTCTGCACCGGCTGCGGCAACCAATCTAATATTATCGAGCGTTATGCCACCGTCAACTTCGATGGTGACATCAGGTGAAACGGCATTCACCATCTTCCTGGCCTGCTCTATCTTCGGCAGGACACTCTCTATGAATTTTTGTCCCCCGAATCCGGGATTGACGGACATGACAAGAAGGAGCTCGACGTCTTTCAGAATCGACTCAACCTGAACGAGAGGTGTGGCAGGATTAAGAGACACACCCGCCTTGATGCCCCTTTCCTTTATCTGGGCAATTGTCCTCTTGAGGTGCGAGTCCGTCTCGACATGAACGGTTATAATATCACTTCCAGCTTCGGCAAATGATTCTATATATAGTTCCGGATTTGAAATCATCAGATGCACATCGAAAGGAAGTCTTGTGATCTTTCGAAGCCATTTTATCGGACCTGGTCCGATAGTGATATTGGGAACGAAATGACCATCCATTACATCTATGTGTATCCAGTCGGCGCCCGCTGTTTCCGCAGCCAGGATTTCTTCACCGAGTCTGCTGAAGTCAGCGGAAAGGATGGAGGGGGCAATTTTTTTCATCACATGCCTTCTTTTCCGTTCTTTTGAAACTTATGAAAAAATGTGTTTTGTGTCATTTTTGAAAGAAGAGTGCTGACACGATGTCAATACACCATCGATGCTAACCTGTCAATAATTACTGAAAGGGAGAAAAGACCCTTGACAACATAATTGTTAAAGCCCATGCTTCCGGCAAAATCAAATCACATAATTGTAATCAATGTACTTTCTTTATAACATTCTATTATTCATTGCTGCCCTGCTGGCTCTCCCCTACTATGCGATCAAGATGACGCTGACGGGAAAATACAGAAAAAGCATGGGGCCGAAGTTTGGCCTTGTTAGGCCTTCAACCTTTGCGGAGATGAAGGGCAGCCCCAGGATATGGATACATGCTGTTTCCGTCGGCGAGGTAACGGCTGCCGAGCCAATTGTTGCTTCCTTAAGAACGCACTTCCCTGATGCCTGCATTGTACTATCCACGAGCACGGAAACGGGCCAGGACATGGCCAGAAGGATTGTCGCCGGAGCTACGTCTTTTATATACTACCCTCTTGATATCCCATTTGTCGTGAGAAAGGTTATCACGAAGGTGAGACCTGATATCTTTATTCTTACAGAGACGGAGCTCTGGCCCAATTTTATCAGAGTATGTAAAGAGCAGGGTGCGAATATTATAATGGTTAACGGTCGCATCTCTCAACACTCCTATCAGAAGTATGCCATGACAAGGTTCTTCTGGAAAGACATCGTAAATTTGATAGACGAAATGGGCGTGATTTCGGAAATTGATGCCGAGAGGCTGAAAGCCATTGGAATGGCGCCATCGAGGGTTCATGTCATGGGGAACGCAAAGTACGACAGCCTGGCAGCGAAGGCATCACCCCCTGTCCGAGAGGAGATGGAAAGAAGGCTGAACCTGACAAAAATGGACAGGGTCTTCGTGGCGGGAAGCACCCATGACGGCGAAGAGAAAACAGTCCTCTATGTTTACAGGCGCCTCCTTGAGAGATACCCTGATTTCAAATTGATTATCATTCCCCGACACCCTGAAAGAGGTCATGCAGTCCTATCCTTGGTCAAGGAGACCGGCTTTGCAGATTGTATGACTATGACTGAGATCAACGGTGGCAGGCATCGAACCGGCGAGCGGATCATTGTTATCGATGTCATCGGTGAACTCTTCAAAGTATACTCTCTCGCTTCTGTGGTCTTCTGCGGCGGTTCCCTTGTCCCGAGGGGTGGGCAGAACATCCTCGAACCTGCCGCATGGGGCAAGGTCATCTTTTATGGACCCTCCATGGATGACTTCAGGGATGAAAAGGAACTCTTGGAAAAAGCCGGAGCGGGGATAATGGTGAAAAGCGGCGAAGAATTGCTCGACGGCATCCTGAAGCTCATGTCTGATCCTGATGCACTTGCCAGGAAGGGAGAGGAGGGGCGGAGTATCGTGGTTTCTAATATGGGGGCCGCAGAGAGATATGCCGAGATGATCAGGTCGCACATACAACTTGAATAATACTAAACACTATATCCGAAACGCAAGACTCTCAATTCTTGCATGATCCCTTGTGTCATTTCGAAGGAGCGTAGCAACTGAGAAATCTTTGAAATTAGTGAACAGATCCCCCCCTTCGTTCAAGATAGTGTTAGCCCTCGGCCCGCTTCAGGTATTCATTCCATCTCGTGTCAACCCACCTCTGGAGCTGCCTCAATTGCTCGATGCTCATCTTCCGGAATCGCCCCTGTCTCTCCACATAATTGATGACAGGCAGCTTGTTCCCTTTTTCCGCCAGTGTCTTGCTTCTCCCGGTAAAGCGAAATTTGCCGTCCTCAATCTCGAAGAGAATCACGATCCCCGTCTCTACAGCAAGTCTCCCGATGCGCACGGTGTCCTTGGGCGCGTAACCCCATCCCGGAGGGCAGGGAACGGCGATCTGCATGTACCGCGATCCTTTGATGCGCTTGGCCTTGACGAATTTATCATACAGGTCAATCGGATAGGCCGATGAAGTGGTGGAGAGATAAGGCAGGTCGTGGGCTTCCATGATTCGCAGCATATCCTTCTTGGGTTGCTGTTTAGTCAGCACCGGCGTGGTAGAGGTCAATGCCCCCATGGGCGTGGCACTGGACCGCTGTGTACCGGTATTCATATACCCTTCGTTGTCGTAACAGACGTAGATAAAGTCCGTGCCTCTTTCGGCCGCCCCGCTCAGGGCCTGGATTCCCATGTCAAAAGTACCCCCGTCTCCGGCGATGGCCACGACTGTAATGTCCGTGCGATTAAGGGCGTTCAAGCCGGCGACAAGACCCGACGCAGAGGCGGCGGTGCTTGCGAATGTACAATTGAGAGCGGGAATAGCCACGGATGTCGTCGGATACAGGCCATGGAGAACGGTCAGGCAACAGGCCGGAAAAGTCACAATCGTATTTTCGCGCAATGCTTTCAGAACATAGCGATACGCAAGGGACAGGCCGCAACCCTGACAAGCCCTCTGGCCCGGGAGCATGTACTCTTCAATATTAACCTTAAACAGGTTCTCTGGCATCTTCTCACTCCGTAAAACAGTTTAGCCATTTCGGCATAGGTTCCGTATCCCCTGCAGCGATTGCATCCAGTGACGACTGTACAGCCTCGGCGAGTTCCCTCGCCTTGACATCCCGGCCCCCAAGGCCGCAGATGTAGTTGTGAATAGGCAACCGGAGCTCGGTCCCGTAAAAGGCCGCCTTGATTTCGGAACACAGTGCTCCTTCATATCCGTAACTGATCGCTTTTTCGAAGACGCAGATAGCCTTCGTCTTCCTGAAAGCCGCGCGGACATCTTCTTTCGGAAAGGGCCTGAAGACCCTGATTCCGACAACTCCGGCTCTGATACCCTCCGCCCTCAGCATACCTGCCGCCGCGGTGGCTTCGCTCGCCAAAGAGCCCATCCCCACAAGTATTATCTCGGCGTCATCTGCCTTATATTGCCATAACATGCCGCCATGATCTCTACCAAAAGCCCCGGCAAATTGACGACTCGTAGAAATAATAACGTCACGAGATTCGTCGAGGGACTTCTGAAGTTTGTATCGCATTTCCATGTAGCCGTCACAGAGAACACCCTCGCTGTTAGCCCGCCGCCATGGGAAAAGGACAGGGTTGATATTCATGGGAGCCTCCGGTGAAAGGATTGTGTGGGGCTTATAAGGGGGCAGGAAATCGGAGACAGCCTCAGCATCAGGGATCTCCACGGGCATCATAGTATGAGACATGACGAAACCATCGTAGCAAATCATGACCGGCACATAGATGGACTCGGCAATCCGGTACGCCTGAATGATGGAGTCAATAATCTCCTGGTTGTCCCGGCAGTAAATCTGTATCCAGCCTGTATCACGCTGTGCGATGGAATCCTGCTGGTCGTTGAAGATCGTCCACGGCGCTCCCACTCCCCGGTTGATGCAGCACATCACAATAGGCAGCCTCGCGCCGGCGGCCCAGTGTATCTGCTCATGCATGTAAAGCAGTCCCTGGGAGCTCGTGGAAGTGAAGACGCGGGCCCCCACAGTGGATGCCGATATGCAAACCGCAAGCGCGGAATGCTCCGATTCGACGCGGATGTATTCAGCCTTTAGTTCTCCACTCTCGATAAACTGGGAAAGCATTTCCGTAACAGAGGTCTGCGGCGTAATGGGATAGGCCGCCACGACCTGAACATGGCTGAGTTTCGCCCCGAGAGCCGCGGCCTGGTTGCCCGTCATAATTTGTACTTCAGCCATTTTTCTCCCCCTCGTTCACCATGGTTATCGCTTTTCCGGGACACTCCTCAGCACAGATGCCGCAACCCTTGCAGTATTCCAGGTCGATTTCCAGGGGGATCGTTGCTTTGATTACTCCTTCCGGACAATAGAGCCAGCAGAGAAAGCAGGCAGCCTTTTTCTTGATGGAAGGGATACACTTTGAATGATCGCAAACGGGCCTCATGTCCCGCCAGTCCCCCGTTTTACCCGCTTCTCCGACTGCCGGTGTGGCCATGGCGGAAATATTCGTGTCTTTTTTATTCACAATTGTTGTCCTCACTTGGCAGCTTTCATTAGAGTCTTTTCAAATGCATCACGCAGGGCAGCGAAATTGGCGGCAGAAACAGTGCTTGATAATTTACCCTTCAGTCCTTTTTCCATCGCGTCAAGAGACACAAGGTTTGATGCCCTGGCAAATGCTCCCAGCATCATAGTGTTGACAATCGGTTTCCCCTCCCTGATGAGATGGTGTTTGAGGGCAATCGTTCCGGCATCAACCGTGGCTATGTTGATCTTCACATCAAATTGGAGCTCATCGGGTTTCAAGGGGGTGTTGACTATGATAAGTCCCCCCTCTTTGAGCGTCGCCAGAATATTTACAGCAGAAAGGAGAGATGAATCCAAAACAATAGATATATCTGCACGCTCAATCTGCGAGACCATCCGGATGGGCTCTGACGATATCCTGGTTGAAGCTGTCAACGGGGCGCCTCTTCTTTCCGGACCGAAGGTCGGTGCCGAGGTGACTCCTCTGAATCCTTCAATATAAGCTGCCTCTGCCAGAATCTGCGCAGCTATTACAACGCCCTGACCGCCCCTTCCGTGCCATATTACTTCATGCATGCTCATTAACCCTCAAAAACTTTAGAAAATCGATTGAAAGGTCATTGCGAGGAGTGTAACGACGCGGCAATCTGTTATATCGTCATTGTGTTCAGATTGCTTCACTGCGTTCGCAATGACAGAAGAGGTATATTTCAAAGTTTCCTTTCCAACAATAAAAAAGGCCATGGATTTTTTGCCCATGGCCTTTAGGATGATATCTACGTACTCTTATCCTGTCCTAAAAACGACGGGCGACGCGGGTAAACGCGCCAAAAGAAGAGCGAGGAGGAGGAAGCTATGAGCACGCAAAACAAAAGTCACTCTTCTTATTGATACAAAGGTCATTTTCAGGAAATCCTGTCTAAATTTTCTGAACCTATAGAATAAACGACAGCAGATGTCAATAGGCAAATCAGTACCGAAACTCACCTGAATTTCTTCTGCGCAGCCAGAGCGTTCTTGAGGTTTTCCTGCGCCAGTGTGTAATCCGGGTTGAGACGCAATGCTTCCCGATAACTGGCGATAGCCTCGTCAAGCCTTCCCTGATAAAGCAAGGCGTTTCCCAGATTGTTATGAGCCTTTGCATAGTCCGGACTGATGCGGATACTTTCTCGAAACTGATAAATGGCATCATCGAGTTTTCCTTGTGAGGCGAACATTGTGCCCAAGTTATAGTGTGCATCAGTCGGATTGTTAATGCTGATAGCCTTCTGAAAGTGGGCAATAGCTTCCCTTGTTTTGCCCTGGAGAGATAGGGCATAACCCAGGTTATTTTGCGCCCAGGCATTTTCAGATGTAACCTTTATGGCATGTTCATAGAGAATGATGTTATTGCGCCAATAACCTGTCTGGACGTAAGTTATAACCATAAGAGCGAAAAGAATCCCCACAGCGGCAGAAGCAAGTGCAAATCTTCTATAACGCCAGCTATTGAGAAGTTCCGGAACGCCCCAAGCAATCATGATGAAAATGCCGATGAGGGGCACGTAGGTATAGCGATCGGCCATAGACTGCAAGCCCACCTGCACCAATCCAATGACCGGAATAAGCGTTCCCAGATACCAAAGCCAGCCGACGATAAGATAGGGAAAATGCCTGGCCGCTCGAATAGTCAGGTAGGTTGTAACCATTAGAACCAACATGGCCGATACTGCTTGCCATGAGAGCAGAGCAACGCCGCCATACGGATAAAAGATGGAGAGCTTTACAGGCATGAGCATCTTTCCAATATAGCTGACATAAGAAATCAGCGCATTGGCAATGCGACCGCCCAGGGGATACAGCTCCATGGGTTTCACTACTCGATGCTGGGCATAGAAGGTCACGAAACAGAAGAGTATGGTAACAACAAAAAATGGTATCTTTTCTTTCAGCAATGGCCGTATCTCCGGCCATTGCGCACGCGATTCTACAGTCCCTTTTGTCTGTGCGGTATCTTTTCCGGGTTGCTGCCGTGATCTCTGTTTTTTCTTCGCGCGGCTCGCCGGTTGGGGTGTTGCAGCAGCGATGCGGGCACCCGACTTCGCCGTCTGGAGCCGCTTGAGGGGCCAGTAATCCAGGAGCAGAAGGACAAAGGGCAAGGTGACCAGCATGGGTTTGGACATGAGACCCAGCGCAAAGAATGCGATAATAAAGAGATACCTCTTATAGCCGGGACGTTCCACATAGTAAACATACGCCCCTATGGTGAGCATCCAGAAAAGGGTGGAGAGGACATCCTTCCGCTCAGCCACCCAGGCGACAGATTCCACATGGAGGGGATGCAGCGCAAAAAGCCCTGCCACAAAGGCGCTCTGCCAGAGAGCATTTGTCATGCGACGGAGAATTAGAAAAAGCAAGAGGGTGTTGGCAACATGAAAGAAGAGGTTGACCAGATGATGCCGTCCCGGTTTCAGTCCGAACACCTGACAGTCCAGCATATGTGAAAGCCATGTCAGCGGGTGCCAATTATGGGCATGCGGCTCGGAAAAGGCCCAGACTATGCCCTTTAAAGTAATCCCGTCCTGTACATAACGGTTCTCTGTTATGTAATCGTTATCATCAAAAGATATAAAATCGTGGTTTCTGACCTGCCAGAAGACCGCAATAGTTGTTATTGACAGTGCAATGCAGATTATCAATACCAAATAGTTTCTATTTATCTTATTTGTCATTTGTTAGTCTTAATAGGATTCATTACTATTTCTTATATTTCGCAAGGGCATTTTTCAGGTTGTCCTTTGCCAGCTTGAAGTCGGGGTTAATTCGCAGGGACTCACGGTAACTTTCAATGGCCTCTTCAAGCCTTCCTCTATAAAACAAGGCGTTCCCAAGATTGTTATGAGCAGCCGCCAAATCAGGCTTGAGTCTGATGGCCTCCTGAAAGTGGGTAATAGCTTCCTCTTCTTTACCCTGGAGAGCCAGGACATAACCCAGATTATTGTGATATTCTGCAGAGCGAGGTCTGATTCTCAAAGCCTCCTTGAGTTGGGCGACAGCTTCTGCCATTTTGCCCTCGCGAGCCAAGGCATTACCCAGGTTATAATGTCCATCGGCGTGGTATGGATTGATCCTTAAGGTCTCTTCATAGTCGGTGATAGCCCCGCTGTAATCACCCAGCTTTGTCTTTGCGTTTCCCCGATTTTCGTAAGCTATAAAAAAACGAGGGTTCATCTCAATCGCCCTATTGTAATACGTTAAAGCCTCAGATGCATTCCCCTCATCGGATAGTGTCTTCCCGTAAGCGTTCAACGGCCTCGGTTTATTAGGAGATTTCTTCAGACAGTCGGTCCACAGGGTATATTCACTTTTCCAGACCTTATTGCGCTCATAGGTCAATACCGCATTTGTTAAGACCAGTAAAACCAGCACTCCTACCGAGACCTGCCTGTATCGATCCCATAAAAAATAAAAGACTGTGCCTGTCAGGACAAGGAAAAACCCCAGACCCGGCAGGTACGTCCGATGTTCAAATATAACATTCTGGGAAATCGGGATAATACTTGATTCCACAGACAGGGTTAAAAAAAACCAGAATATCCCAAAAGAAATCAGCCGATACCTGCGGAAAAGCAATATTCCCGCGACAAAAATTCCCGCCAGAGATAGCAAGCCAAAGAGCGTATGCCCTTCGAAAAGGCTGTGCGAGATCGGATAATCATAATCCAGATTCTGATTTACAGGCAGTATAAATAGCCTGACATATGTAAGTATGACACTGAACTGCGTGAGGAGATATTCCCAGGCGGTTATGGGAGAATCATAACCCTGGTTGAGAAGAGGGGGCACGGGAGTAAATATCCCAAAAGAGAAATTAAGGAAAAAAAGGGCAACGAAAATCCCGAGGATAATAATAGGAATCTGAATACCCCTATCTTTTAAATCGATCTTCCACGTATCCATTCTTATAAAGCTGTACTCATACAGGACAAGCGCAAATGGCAGTGTAAAAACGACTTCCTTGGTCAGCATCCCCAGTATGGCGCACAGCACAGAGCCTGAATAAAAGCAAACCCGCGCTCCTTTATTTTCCTCCCAAACTCTGCCCTTGACATATAGGACTAAAGACAACAGATAAAACAGCGCCGCCAATGAAGCCAATCGCTGCACTATATACGTTACCGACTGGGTCGCCAGAGGATGGGATACGAACAGCAAGGCAGTTAACAGGGCCATTGACCCTTTATGCCTGCTCACAGGCTGGCTTCTCATCACAGGTGTAGTCATCGTCAGCATCACTAGCCACCATACCAACATGGCATTAATAATGTGTATCCCAAGATTAACGAGGTGATATCCCCAGACATCAAGTCTATGAAAATGATAATTCAAGGCGAATGATAGAGTCCCTATTAGACGGCTGGGGATAAAACCCCACCAGGCTTTCACATTGGAAATATTCCGTATGGCGATATTATCCTCAATGTTCGGAGTATCATCAAAATGAAAAGAGCAATCAAACGAGTTGGAATAAGCTATTACACCCACCAAGCATATAAGCACTATGGATACTAAGCTCCACAGGACGCTTCTATTCTTCCCTTGTTCTTTCCCCTTACTGGGAATATCTCTTATTTTTTTCTTCTTCGGAGTCTTCGATACCTGTCTATTCCCCACACTACCTCCCATGGTATTTTTCAACGGTAGAGAGCATAAACAAATAAAATATAGTTGAGCGCGTCAAATCTTATATCCAATGAGCTGCCTCGAAATGAAGACAGCAGGCAAAAATTACAAAAAGATCATGACGAACATTAAATCTTTCTTTGTCCACGTTCTTAAAACATCAACTCCCGGTTCAACACAGAGATGGCAACCAGCAATGCGCGCAAGGCTTATCGGTTTTTTTTCTGTTGCGCAAGGGCATTCTTGAGGTTCTCATGGGCCATTACATAGTCCGGGTTGATTCGCAGTGCTTCCCGATAACTTTTAATGGCCTCGTCAAGCCTTCCTTGATAAAGCAAGACATTACCCAGATTGTTATATGCCTTGGCATGGTCCGGCTTGATGCGAACGCATTCTCGAAAGTGATTAATGGCTTCATCAAGCTTCCCCTGTGAGGCAAGGACAGTCCCTAGGTTGTAGTGTGCTGCCGCATGATTGGGGTTGATTCTAATAGCCTTGAGGAAATTTGGTATGGCTTCATCGGGTCTTCGCCGTTTAGTTAAGGCAAGACCCATATTGTTATATGAATCTGATAGATTAGGGTCAATCCGTAAGGCCTCTGTATAATGGCTGATGGCCTCATCAAGCCTGCCTTCACCCTCCAGAACATTCCCCATATTGTTTAGCATTATAGGATTATTGGTTGTCTTCTCCAATGTATGCTTAAACAGGGTAGTGCTGTTTTGCCAGTACCCAACCTGCTTCCAGGTAGCGTATGAAAAAATGGATAGTATGATGACAGCCACCGTTGTAAGTGCAGCATTCCAATGTCGCCATTTTTTAGAGAACTCAGGGATTCCCCATGCAACCATGATTAAGACGCCGATAAGGGGTACATAGGTGTAACGGTCTGCCATGGCCTGCACCCCCACCTGGACGATACCGATGACGGGAACCAGTGTCCCCAGGTACCAGAACCACCCCGTCGTGAGATACGGGAAACGCTTCACAGAACGAATGATCAAGAAGGTTGTCAGGCCGAGAAAGAGGACCGACCCGATGACCTCCCAGGTTGGCAGTATGCCGGGGTGAGGATAAAGAACCGCAAGGTTTTCGGGCCAGATCATCTTCCCGATGTAACCGCAGTAGGAAACAAGGGCATTTGCAATGCGGGCTGACAAGGGATAGCTTTGTAGAGAACGCACAGCTCCGCCTTCCTGCTGGGCCATGTATGTGACTATACTCGATGCCAGAGAAAGAACAAAGAAGGGAACCTTTTCCAGGATAATGTGACCGATAGCGGGCTGTTGCCGGGTCTGCTTCTCAGTCTTATTTATATGCTCTGCTTTTATTGCACTCCTCTGGCGTTCCTTTTTTTTGCGGCGCGTGTTTGGTGATTTCTCAGATTGCGTGTGCTCAATTACTGACGATTTCCCTATCGCCAAACGACGGAGGGGCCAGTAATCAAGAAGGAGCAGGACAAAAGGAAGTGTCACCAGCATGGGTTTGGCCATGAGGCCCAAGGCAAAAAAGAAAAGAGCAAGAAGATACCTCTTTAGCCCCCGCCTTTCAACATAGAAAACATACGCCCCCATGGTGAGCATCCAGAAGAATGTAGAAAGAACATCCTTCCGCTCAGCCAACCAGGCGACAGACTCCACATGCAGGGGGTGAATGGCGAAGACAGCAGCTACAAAGGCGCTTTGCCAGAGGCCCTTAGTCATTCGGTGAAGAATGAAAAAGAGCAATAGAGTGTTTGCCATGTGAAAGAGAAGATTTACTATGTGGTAACCCGCAGGGTTCAGCCTGAACAACTCGTAGTCCAGCATATAGGATAACCAGGTAAACGGATGCCAGTATCCGGTATGACTGGTCGTGAATGCCCATCGAATTGCCGCTGTCGTGATACCATTCTTTATATGACTATTTTCGGTTACGTATAGGTTGTCGTCGTAATTGACAAAAGCGTGATCCTTAACCTGCAAATAGACGGCAGACATAGCAAGTACAAGAACAAGCATTACCAGGAGATCATAACGGACATTTAATCTTTTTTTATCCATGTTTTTGAAGCAGCATGATAAGTATAAGTTGTTTACCAAGCTGGTTCAAATTTCTCCCGTCGAACCAGCAAACCAGGGAGGAACTTATCGGGTTTTCTCTCGTTCGGCAAGGGCAACTTTGAGGTTTTTCTGCGCCAGGGTATAGTCTGGCTTGAGACGCAACGCCTCCCTATAACTGGCGATGGCTTCATCAAGCCTTCCTTTACCAAGCAAGACATTACCCAGATTGTTATATGCCTTGGCATGGTCTGGTGTGATGCGGACGCATTCCCGAAAGTGATAAATGGCCTCATCAATGTCACCCCGGTAAGCATGCAGAGTGCCAAGATTGTAATGTATCTCCAGCGAATCGGGTTTGATCTTGAGCGCCTTGTAACAAAGTGTTATGGCTTCGCTGAATTTCCCCTGCGAAGCCAGGGCCTCTCCTAGATTGACATAAGCTTTTATGTAATCCGGGTTAATCCGGATTGCCTCAGTATAGTGGCTAATAGCCTCATCGGTCTTTCTCTTAAGGATTAGCATATCTCCTATATTGCCATGTGCTTTGAAATGGCTGGGGCTAATCCGGAGAGCCTCAGCATAATGGGCAATAGCCTCCTCGAGGCGACCCTGATCTTGCAAAGCTGTACCGAGGCTATTGTGTGCATCGGCGAAATCTGGCTTAATCCGGAGAGCTTCGGAATAATGATAGATGGCCTCCTTAACATCTCCTCGATCTTGCAGACTCCTACCCAAACTGGTGAGGGCTACGTAATTATTCGATGTCGCATCAACGGCATGTCTGAATAGGGTAACGCTGTTTTGCCAGTACTGCACTTGCTTCCAGGTAACGTATGAAAAAATGGATAGTATGATGACAGCCACCGTTGCAAGGGCAGCATCCCGATGCCGCCATTTTCTTAAAAGCTCAGGTATGCCCCAGGCAACCATGATCACGATGCCGATAAGGGGTACATAGGTGTAACGGTCCGCCATGGCCTGCCCCCCAACCTGGACAAGACCGATGACGGGAACCAGTGTCCCCAGGTACCAGAGCCACCCCGTAGTGAGATACGGGTAGCGCTTCACAGCCCGGATAATCAAGAAGGTGGTGATGCCAAGAAAGAGGACCGACCCGATGACCTTCCACGCAGGCGGCATGCCGGGGTGAAGATAAAGAACCGCAAGATTTTCGGGCCAGATCATCTTCCCAATGTAACCGCAGTAAGAGACGAGGGCATTTGCAATGCGGGCTGGCAATGGAAGGCTTTGTATAGAACCCACGGCTCCGATTTTCTGCTGGGCCATGTATGTGACTATACTCGATGCCAGAGAAAGAACAAAGAAGGGAACCTTTTCCAGGATAATGTGACCGATAGCGGGCTGTTGCCGGGTCTGCTTCTCAGTCTTATTTATATGCTCTGCTTTTATTGCACTCCTCTGGCGTTCCTTTTTTTTGCGGCGCGTGTTTGGTGATTTCTCAGATTGCGTGTGCTCAATTACTGACGATTTCCCTATCGCCAAACGACGGAGGGGCCAGTAATCAAGAAGGAGCAGGACAAAAGGAAGTGTCACCAGCATGGGTTTGGCCATGAGGCCCAAGGCAAAAAAGAAAAGAGCAAGAAGATACCTCTTTAGCCCCCGCCTTTCAACATAGAAAACATACGCCCCCATGGTGAGCATCCAGAAGAATGTAGAAAGAACATCCTTCCGCTCAGCCAACCAGGCGACAGACTCCACATGCAGGGGGTGAATGGCGAAGACAGCAGCTACAAAGGCGCTTTGCCAGAGGCCCTTAGTCATTCGGTGAAGAATGAAAAAGAGCAATAGAGTGTTTGCCATGTGAAAGAGAAGATTTACTATGTGGTAACCCGCAGGGTTCAGCCTGAACAACTCGTAGTCCAGCATGTGAGAGATCCAGGTCAGGGGATGCCAGTTGGCTGCATGGAAGGTTGTAAAAGCCCAGGTAATGTTCCCGGAAGTCAGACCGGTCTGTACGTGACGGTTCTCCGTTATGTATTCGTTGTCATCAAAATAAACAAAATCGTGATTGTTCACCTGCCAGTAGATGACAATGACAGCTATCGCAAGAAAGAGCCATACGAATAATGTGCGGCGATTGTCACTTAATCTATTCATGACAGGAGGAATGACCTTGATTCGATAGGATTCATCTTTGGCCGGGTCTGATCGATCATCGCCTCCATCCTTTCTGCGAGAGGAGGCAGGGTTTCGGGATTAAGAGCTGATACGGCTATGGCGCCAAACCTTAGACAGAGGTTTTGCAGCATTGCTTTGTCGGGGAAACGATCTGCCTTGTTGAAGACACGGATGGTGGGCTTCCTGATGATTGCAAGCTCCTCCAGGATTTTCTCAACTGCCCCTATGTGACTTTCAAAGTTCGGGTTGCTGATGTCAATTACATGCAGAAGGACGTTGGCTTCGTGGAGTTCATCAAGGGTCGCCCGAAAGGCAGCGAATAGATCCCGGGGAAGGTCTCGGATAAAGCCCACCGTGTCTGTGATAATGGCCTCCGTATCACGGGGAAAGCGGAGCCGCGAACTTTTCGGATCAAGGGTTGCAAACAGGCGGTCCTCCGTAAAGACACTGCTTCTTGTCAGCGTATTCAGGAGGGTAGATTTCCCGGCATTGGTGTAGCCGACAATAGAGATTACGGGAAGACCCATTTTACCCCGCTTAACCCGGCGCTGTTCCCTTGCCCTTTCAATCTGCAGCAGTTCACGTTCGAGGCGGTGGATTCGATCCCTCACACGGCGCCGGTTAATCTCAAGCTTTGTTTCCCCCGGCCCCCTTCCTCCGATGCCTCCCGTGAGCCTCGACATGGCCGTATTTTTTGTCACCAGCCTGGGGAGGAGATACTTTAACTGGGCAAGTTCTACCTGTAGCTTACCCTCTCTGCTATGGGCACGCTGGGCGAAGATATCAAGAATGACCTGCGTGCGGTCGATAACCTTCATCTCCGTAAAATCCGTAATGGACCTGAGCTGTGCCGGTTGCATTTCGTGGTCGAAGATGAGGAGATTTGCCCCTATCTGCATGGCCCTTATGACAAGCTCCGAAATTTTGCCTTTGCCGAGGATAAATCGGGGGTCTGTCTGTTCCCGGTACTGGATGATGCTGTCGAAGACCTCTACCCCGCAGGACCGGGCGAGCTCCTTAAGTTCGTCTAAGAAGCCTCGACTGTCAGCAAGAGGACTCGTTTCTACACGGATCAGTATGGCCCGGTCCGCAGAATCTACCTTCCTGGTCTTCTGCTTTTTTGCAAATTCACTCTCCAAGGCTTGGATGAAGGCAAGAAAATTGAGGTGCATCTCCGACGGACGATCCTTCTTCATAATAAGCCAGAACGTGCCATCGGGGTTTTCCGGAATCAGGTGGGCCGTGTGGGCATAACCGGGAAGACCATCCTCTCCGGTCTCAACAGCTGAGATGAGATCGAGGCGGAGAAGCGCCAGGTCGGTAAGGTCGTCAGTGGTGAGTCCCTCACCGTTTAAATGGGTGTGGATTAAGCGGAGGCCCTTGAAACGTGTGGAAGAAGAACGGAAGCCATCGAGGCCTGGGATCATGATGTCCTTGGGCGAGCCGGCGATGACGTAGGCGATCTCGCCTCTGCGGCTGATCAGGATGCCTATCTGACGGCTAATTTCCCGTGAAAGTGATGTGAGTTGTCTCGCCAGTTCGTGGGTAATGACGCACTCCGGAGGCACCTTCCTCCGATAGAGTTGACCGATTCTCCTGATTTGTTCCGCTCCGAGACCGGTCAGGTTGCCATAGACTTTATTGATTGCCTGACCCCTTGCTTTCAGCTTGACGCGCCGCCATTCTCCTGGCCAGACGTTCCTCAAATCGCTCCCGGCTATGGAAGCTGGTGCGCCCTATCAATTTCTTGGGATTCATCGCCCCGCATTTGGGACAGGTGAGCCCTTCCTGATCTTTACCAACCTTCATAAAGCGCTCAAAGACATGCTTGCAGGCACTGCATTCAAACTCATAGATAGGCATGGAAAATCCCCACTCGTTTACTGTGAGGAAAATTAACACACTCACAGGTTATGGGTCAAGGGGGATTTTCGCAATGAAAAAACCCCGGAGGGGCATCCCCCCGGGGTTTTAAGATGCAACCAATAACGACCGGATTAGAAGGTGAGGGTCAGTTTATGAGTTACGAGATAGTCGTTATCGAGAGTTTGTCCTGAAACGGTGCCTTTGAAATAGTCACCTGCCCACAGGTAGGCAAAGCCGACCATGTAGGAGAGGTTGTCATAGATCTTGTAGGTTGCCGTAAGATCAAGCTCGGCACCGTAGCTCTTGGACTGCCAATTAACCGACGCGCCGTCCTTGTCTGCCTGCGCAATGGCGTAGCTCGCCTTGATATCCAACTTCGGCATAGGCTTCACACCGACGAAAACCTGTGCTATCTGCGCGTTGGTAATACCTTGCATGGCCACACCGCCGTTAGGACCCACTTTGCCGTTCCACCTGGCCAGATCGTAGTTGAAGAGCAGAAGCATGGGGTTGAAATCGATCATGCCGGGCCAACCGGATTCATCCTTATCAGCCGTGCCTGCGTCGTCACCCGCCACATAGACCAAATTAAGGCCTGCATACATGGGGGCAAAATCATAGGTAAGACCTACATAGCCGGAAAGTCCGTCTTTCGTAAAGTCTGTGCCATTGCCGCCAGTCTCATACTTTCTCGTTTTGCCTGCTGCGTAAATCACTTCAGCCTCGAGATAGACAGGACCGAACTGGGCCTTCACATACGGGTCATAGACATACCATACTCTCTTCCACCCCGCATCCGTAACAGGGTTCGGGTTTTGCCCGGCAGCACGTGCATTACCAAAGGCGCTATCTTGTATGTAATTGAGGAGCAGACCGGCATTACCCTTGCCCCAGTTGTAAATAAAGGCTACCCTATAAGCCGCCGTATCCTCATCCACCTGATACTGGCTGTTCCCTACGTTGCCGGCAGGACCGCCGGTTGCATAGTACTGGGTACCTTCTACCTTGTCATAGATGGCGAGAAATGTCCACGGACCGACTGCGTAAGTGTATTTGATCCTGGGGGTATTGGAGTAATCGCTGTAGTCACCGAATGCGGTGCCCCATGCGCCTGTCATCATGTAACCGACGGCTAATTCACCGCCAAAGATCTTCGCATTAACATAAGCATCCTGCCACTTGATGTTTTCAGCTTCACCTGATCCCGTTCCTTGAACGCCGGAAGTGCTATAGGTGGTCCAATATGTACCGCCTACATTCCGGGAAGCGCCCCATATCTTTTCCAAGGCATCGAACTTGGTTATCAGTGACAAGCCTTCCTGGATCTTGAATTCTGTCTGAATCCTCAGCCGCTGCCATGTATCCGTGACGGACGGTCCGCCTTCTTTCATCAGCGTGCGGTTGTTGTCATAGTAGCCCTGCACGATATAGGACCCGCTGAACTTCACATCCGCCGCACATACGGGCATAGTGAAGGCCATGATCAGGGCAACTGATAGTAAAACTATCCAAAACTTCTTCATTTTTTCCTCCTGTTTTCTTTTTGTTTTTTAATTGATCTTTCCGGGCATGTTCCTGAAAGACCATTCTCATTAGAACCGCTTTCGAAACTTCGGCCTCCGGAATTACCTAAAGGCCGCTGAAGCCCTTCTTCACCTCCTTTCATTAAGATATACGGTGAAGAGATGTAACACCGTTAATATTCGTTGTCAAGCACTTTCGCCGCTGTTTTACATAAAGAGCCTCGCAAAGAACCGCCCTTCTTGTACTTATTCGACCAGCAATAAGCGTACCAGGTCGGCGAATCAGGAATACCAGAGAAGAAATGGAAACGGTAACATGCTGTAAATAAAGGTCAAAATGCCAAAGGCTTGCCGCCGTCAAACAAATGCGTTAAGACACCTGTAAAAGCCCTGAAAATCAACAATCAATGTCATTGCACACGGCAATAGTGCCGAGGCCACGGGGTAAAGCCCTGGTGGGATGTGGATAATATTATTAGTTATCAACAACTTATAACTTTTCTCCCGGAGTTTATCCTGAGTAATACGAAGAGGTCGAAATGACAGATGGGAAATGTTTCGAAACCATAAGATACGCCCCGAATGTGTTGCGAAATAGACACACTTAAACGGGGCATCGGGATTTTTTACAACAGGGCTTGATGATCTTTTACCATGTCCATATCCATTCTAATGCTGCGCCCCTGGGTTGTCAGATAGTTGCCGATCATCAGGCCATTTGCGCCGGCAAGCATAGCCCAGGATTGATAATCCCTGAGAGTAACCTCTCTTCCGCCGCAGATAAGGATATTCTTGTCGGGATTGACAAATCTGAAAATGGCTATGCACTTCAATGCCTGAAGGGGCGTAAGCAGGGGCCGATTTTCCAGCCTGGTGCCGGCAATTGGGTTGAGGAAATTTATCGGTATCCCGTCAACGTCGAGTTCCTTCAGAGTGACGGCCAGCTCCACGCGCTGCTCCCAGGTTTCACCAAGTCCCAGGATGCCTCCCGAACAGACTTTCATCCCTGCCGCTTTGGCAATCTTAACAGTCATAATGTCCTCTTCGTAATTATGGGTGGTGCATACCTTGTCAAAAAAACTCCGGGCCGTTTCCAGATTATGATGGTAAACAGCAATCCCCCCTTCCGCGAGCCTGCATGCCGTGGCCTCCGTGAGCATCCCCAGAGAGGCGCAGACCGTAAGAGCCGTTTGTTTGTGAATGGCAGCGGCACTGCGGCAGATTATATCCAGTTCTTTGTCTGTCAGCATGTATCCACTCGTGACCATGGAATATCTTGTGGCGCCTCCTCTTTCTAGCTCAATCGCGCTTTTCACAATCTCTTCTTCATCCAATAAGGGATAGGTTTTTATTTCCGTTCTATGATGTGCAGATTGGGCGCAGAAGGCGCAATCTTCGGAGCAAAAACCCGATTTGGCATTGATGATGGAACACAGAATGGTTTCTTTTTCCTCTCGCATTTTTTTGATCTTATGGGCGCAGAATAGTAAGTCCATGGTATCCTTTTCCGGAAGATGGGCAAGTTCACAGGCATCTTCGTACGAAACGGCATCCCCGCCATTGTTTATAATCTTCTCAGTGAGCTCGATGATTTTCTTGTTGAACATACTCTTCTCCTTTTTCGGGATGTTATTTCGACCCTTTTGGTCTGCTTCGGGCAAGCCCCGGGGGAAATCTTACTATGTGTCATTTCGAACACAGTGAGAAATCTTGATGAATAGTGCAAGAGATTTCTCCCGGAGTTTAGCCTGAGTAAACCGAAGGCATTGAAATGACAGTTGGGGATCGAAATTGAAATCGCAAAACACTATTGCAGCACCGGTGATCCGCACGTCTTGTGCCTCGTAACAGAAAGCGGAATATAAGTCAACCCAATTTGTATTTTGGGTTGACAATCGGGCACGAGGATGTTATGAGCAACACCATGTCTACAAGACAGCAATTACTCATTTATTTAAAAGAGGGTAAGGGGACCTGGGTCTCCGGCGAATTCCTCGCCCATAAAATGGCGGTTTCCCGGTCGGCTGTATGGAAACATATCGGCAGTTTAAAGGACCATGGCTATGTGATCGAATCGTCGCGAAAAAAGGGATACCTCCTCCGGCAGACTTCCGATTTACTTCTTGCAGATGAGATCCGGGAAGGGCTGAAAACAAATGTTTTCGGTAAGGGAGAGATTATTTATTTCAGGGAAACGGACTCAACCAACGTAAGGGCTAAATATCTGGCAGGCGAAGGCGCTCGTGAAGGAACGGTGGTTGTCGCGGAGAAGCAGACACAGGGAAGAGGGAGAAGAGGAAGAAGTTGGTTTTCACCTGCAGGCGAGGGAATCTATACCTCTATTGTCTTAAGGCCGCCCATTCCCCCGAATGAAGCGCCCAAGCTTACTTTAATGGCATCGGTGGCTGTGGCTGAGGCGTTGCTTGCTCTTACGTCATTAAAGATCAATATCAAATGGCCGAACGATATACTGATCAATGGCAGAAAGGTTGCCGGCATTCTCACGGAAATCAGCACGGAAATGGACAGAATTGATTACGTAGTTATCGGTGTTGGTATAAATGTGAATACGCCGCGCAAAGGCCTTCATCCTGATATCGCACACACGGCAACATCTGTTTTTATGGAAACAGGCAAGGTGTTCCCAAGGATTGCCCTCCTCCGTGCCTACCTGGAGTGGCTCGAAATATATTACGAAGCATTCAAGACGAAGGGGTTTGATCCCATATTGAATCGATGGAAGCATCTTGCTGATATAATCGGGCGGCGGATCAGTGTTGACATCATGGACAGCGTGCGCGTGGGTCAGGTTCTGGATGTAGACAAAGACGGGTTTCTGATCCTCCAGGATCGAGAGGGGACGATTGAGCGGATAATTTCCGGGGACGTAACCCTGTTGAGTCAGGAGTAGAGGGTTTTATAGGTTTCATGTCGTTTCAAAACTAACTCTCATTTCGGCCCCCGCTGTCATTTCGACCGGGCGGAGAAATCTTTATAGCAGAATCAGAGGTTGAGATAATATGACCAGCAAAGATAGGAAAGAACTGGAGATCGATGATAAAAAGTACGTTTGGCATCCCTTTACCCAGATGCGGGGTTATGAAAAGGAAACGCCGCTCATCATTGAGGAAGGGAAAGGATGCCTGTTAAGAGATATGGAGGGCAACACCTATATTGATGGTGTTTCTTCGCTCTGGACGAATGTTCACGGCCATAGGAAAAAGAAACTTGACGACGCCCTGAAAGAGCAGCTTGGCAAAATTGCCCACTCAACCCTTCTGGGACTTTCCAATATACCGGCAGTCAGACTCGCAAAGAAATTAATCGAGATTGCCCCGGCGGGATTGACCAAGGTATTTTATTCCGATAATGGTTCCACAGCCAATGAAATAGCGCTTAAGATGGCCTTCCAGTACCATCAGCAATGCCCTTCGGGAAAGCGCAGCAAGAAGAAATTCATTCGCCTGTCCAATGCCTATCATGGGGACACCATAGGTTCCGTGAGTGTGGGAGGGATTGATCTGTTCCATTCCATGTATAAAGACCTGCTCTTCCCGTCCTTCAAGGCCGAAGCACCCTACTGCTACCGCTGCACCTTCGGAAAGACCCATCCCGCCTGCGGGCTCGCATGCCTGAAGCAGGTGGAGGACATCATGAAGGCTCACGAACATGAGATTGCCGCTCTCATGATAGAGCCCTTGGTTCAGGGAGCCGGAGGGATATTGGTGCAGCCACCGGGATACCTGAAAAGGGTGAGAGAGTTATGCACCCGTTACAACATCTTCATGATCGCCGACGAAGTGGCAGTCGGCTTTGGCAAGACAGGAAAGATGTTTGCCTGCGAACAAGAAGAGGTGGTGCCGGACATCATGGCCCTGGCAAAGGGAATAGCCGGAGGTTACCTGCCGCTTGCGGCAACCATCGTGACAGAGGAAATCTATGAAGGATTTCTTGGAGAGTTCGAGGAGTTCAAGACGTTTTTTCATGGACACACATTTACGGGAAACCCCCTGGCATGCGCCATTGCCATCGCCAGTCTTGAGGTCTTCGAAGAGGAGCGCACCCTTGACAAGCTCAAGGTAAAAATTGCACACCTCGCAAAGAGGCTAAAACCATTTGCCTCTCTCAGTCACGTCGGAGAGGTGCGCCAGTGCGGAATCATGGTGGGCATAGAACTCGTTTACAATCGGGAGACAAAGCAGCCCTTTCCCCCGGAGAAGAGAACAGGTTATAGGGTCATCATGGAGGCGAGAAAGAGAGGCGTGATTATCCGCCCTTTAGGGGACGTCATTGTCCTGATGCCGCCCTTGGGCATTTCTAAAAAGGAAATAGATCTGCTCTGTCAGTCCGTATACGATTCGATCCGGATTGTGACAGAAAAGAAGTGAGGCTTCGAAATGGCCGGTGATAAAAAAGCATCAGAGAGAACCCCCGGGAATGGCTCATGGGAGGGCGTCTTCTATTTTCATCCGGATGACGGTATTTACCAGGATCATTTCCCCGGTTACCCGGTTGTCCCCGGAAGCCTGATAGTGCATGCATTTTTGGAAGCGGCAGCAGAAGCCGGCTTCTTGCCGGATTATCTTGCAATAGAAAACTTCAGGTTCAGAGAATTTCTCTCTCCCGGCCATTACGCATTTCGTATCGACCTTGATGAGGAGAGGCTGAACTGCCTGATTTATCGGGGGGAGAGGAAGCTGGTGACGGGAGTCTTGAAAAGATGAGCCTCCATTTTTCGGGAAATCGTGCCCTCATTCTGGGAGGCACCTGCGAGCTTGCTCTTACTCTGGCACATTCCATGATAGAGTCTGATCTTTTTCCGCTTCTTACTTACAGAGACGACAAGGGTCTGAACGCCATCAGAGAGGCCCTGCGGCCCTTTCATGAGAAATACGAGACTTGCTATCTGAATTTCGGTGATCGTGATTCGCTGGATTCCATCTTCACCCAAATCGGTGATGACCTCAATTTCCTCGTAGATTTTGCCCAGGGAAATTATGAGAGCCTTATCGCCGGAGCAGACGAGGACAGAGTTTACAGTTATTTCATGGAGAACATCTCCTTTCGCGCCGAGATTTTAAAAAGGGTTGGAAGGGCGATGCTGAAGAAAAGAAAGGGACGACTCGTTTTTATTTCTTCTGCAGCCGCGGCAAGGCCCAATCCCGGCCAGGGATTTTATGCAGCCGCCAAGCTGGCGTCGGAGGCCCTCTACCGCAATATGGGACTGGAGCTGGGAGAACGCGGTGTGACCACGGTGGTTCTTCGCCCCGGCTATATCGAGGCCGGGCGTGGTAGAATCTATCTACAAAAGCAGGATTGGAATATTCTTGAGATGGTGCCGATAAAGAGGGCCATAACAGGCGAAGAAATTGCCCAGACGATTCTCTTCCTTCTTTCCGACAGCGCCGCCGGCATCAACGCAACGGAGATTTCCATGGATGGCGGTCTCACATCCGGAAAATGAAAAGCCACCGAAACTCTCCAGCGAAATGGAAGAAAGGTCCTGAGTCGCACATCTTAGAGTGGAGGGCACATGGACGTTTTTGCTGAATTAAAGAAAATACTTGTGGAGCTCCTGGACCTTGAAGACAGGGAAATTACGCCGGAGACTCTTCTCATCCAGGATTTGGGCGCTGAGTCAATTGACCTTCTGGAGCTCGCCGTAACTATAAACAGCCGCTTTAGAATCACCGTCAAGGATGATGAGATATTCCTGACACGGTTCAGACTTTATTCTACGGAAGCGCAGCAGCAGGGGAAGGATACCGTCCACTATATTGGTGGAAAATATCCCTTTCTTGGTGAAGAAAGGATAGCGGAGATAATGGCGCATATCAAAGAGGGTCCCCAATTGAAAATTAAAGACCTTATCAGTTATGTAACTTACTGGTCACAGGGGGTTTAACACTTTGGACATAACGCCTCTGGATAAGCTTATCAATGGGAGGAGAAGCATCAGGAAGTACAAACCCGAATGCCCTCCCGAAGAGTGGATAAGAAAAATGATCCTGGCAGCTATGGGGGCGCCTTCTCCGACAAACAGCCAACCCGTGCGGTTTATCCGCATCCTTTCGCCTGAGTTGAAGGACTGTCTGCATCAGGCCATGCGCGACGGCGAAGAGCGTTTGTTGGAGGCTGTTAAGAACGCGAGCAGCTCAAAAAGATTGAGAAACTGGGTCAATGCCTACGGCCGGTTCTCGGAGTTCATGTTCGCTGCCCCGGTACTTTTTGCTGTCGGGACCACCGTGACATTTCTCAATCTCGCAGAAAGGCTGTTCCGCGCAGGCACGATGGAGCAAGGACATAAGAAACACAGGGACATTGATATTGCCGTAGGTCTGGCTCTTAAGGGATATCTCCTGAAGGGGGAGGAGCTTGGCCTCGGTTCTTGTATTCTCACGGCGCCCCTGATCTTTATCCAGGAACCCGAGGGAATTCTCGGCTTGAAAGGGATGGAGATCAAATGCTTTGTTACAACAGGCTATCCCGATGAAGAACCGGCTTATATTAAGAGGAAAGATATTACGGAAATATACAGGACAATCTAAATGAAGCGAAGGGTCGTTATTACCTCCATTGGGATTGTCTCATCTCTGGGCCATGACCGCGGGGAGATTATAAAGAGTTTCAAAGAGAGAAAAGTAAATTTCGAAAGGCCCGCCTTTGACGGCGAAGTCGTTACCGCGCCCATCAGGAACTTCAACGTCCGTGACTATACAGGCCCCTTTAAGGATGGCCGTTATCTAAACCGTGGTTCGCAGCTTGCTGTTGCTTCCGCCATCGCAACGATAAAGAATTCAGGGTGCAAGAAAAACGATCTGGCAGAAGCAGGACTCTTTGTCGGCGCCGGTCCGAACCTCAATATCGGCGGCGAGTTCCCGGAGATCCGGGGAGGAGAAATTGTCCGGGAAGACCTTCAGGCCTTGTGGATCCTGAAATTTCTGCCCAATACCGCCGCATCTGTTATCGCAAAGCTTTCAGGTATCCACGGAGAGAACCTCACGGTATGCACTGCCTGCTCAGCTTCATTACAGGCAATCGGAGAGGCGTTTCGCAAGATAAAAAACGGTTATCTTGATCGTGCCCTTGCCGGAGGCGGTGATTCTCGTCTGAGTCCGGGAGGGATTCTGGCCTACAAGAAGGCAAGCGCCCTCTATAAAGGTGACGGCGAACCTGATAAGGCAAGCAGACCCTTTGATTGCAGCCGGAGCGGCTTTGTCCCCGGGGAAGGAGGGGCCTTTTTTCTTCTGGAGGAATTGGAGAAGGCGAAAGAACGTGGGGCGCAGATATACGGCGAGATCTGTGGTTACGGAAGTTCCATGGACGCTTCCAGCATGACGGCCCCGGAAGGTACTGGGAAATGGGGAAGGATGGCCGTGCTTTCGGCTTTACAGGAGGCGGAGATGTCTCCCTCTCAGATTGATGTGATTTCCACACACGGAACAGGAACCCTCCTCAACGATGAAGGGGAGGCCAACCTCATAGACGATATCTACAATGGCTACAATCCCCAGGTGATTGCGCTGAAGTCCTGGATAGGCCACACGGCTTCCGCCTGCGGAGCTATGGAGCTTGCAATCTCTCTGATTTGCATGCAGGAGAATTATATCCCTGAGGTCAGAAACCTGAAAGACCCGTGCCGCACGAAAATTAATTTTGTTCGGAACGGGGGAACTTTTTCATTTGGCACATGCGTCATTGAAAATTTCGGGTTTGGAGGACAGAACGGCGCCCTCATCGTGAAACGGCGCGAAGAGGTTTAAGAATGCCGCTGTCCCCGTGCCGTAGCAGAAAGTTATTTTATGCAAGCACATAGTATGGATGCAAACATTGTCATCAACACAGGACTCGCTGGTTTCATACTGCTTGACAGGGTTCTGGAAGTGAGCGCTTCCTGCATCGTTGGTACAAGATCCTTTACCGGTGTGCCAGCCTATTTGCCTCTGGAGTCCCTTGCCCAGCTTGGCGCGTTCCATATCCGCCATATAACCGGGTTTTCCAGGCATGTCTTTCTTATAAAAATCGTGAGCTGCTCTATCCCTCTAATGATAGCCATGGAGGGAGAATATGTACTATCCGGAAACCTGCTCGGCCGGAGCGACTCGTCCTTTCGCTCTTTTATGAAGGCGGAAAAAGACAAAGAAACAGCCGCGGAGGCGGAGCTTCTATACGCCGCAGTTGATTACGATCATAATTTCAAAAAGGGAATCTTGCATGACCACTACAAGAAGGTATTTTCATGTTTGCAGAGAGATTTAAAAACCGGCTGATGCTTCAGCAGCAGACTGGCCTATACCGCCAACCGCCGGAAGTGAAAAGCAGAGACGGGAAATACCTCAGCATAGAGGGAAGGAGGGTTTTGAATTTTGCGTCCAATGACTACCTGGGGCTTGGCGTTTCCGAGGAACTGCGACAGAGGGCAGCCCGAAATTTTGGGAAATATGGAACATCGTCTTCGTCATCGCGTCTGGTATCAGGAAATTACTCTATAATAAATGAGGCGGAGAAAGAATATGCATCATATTTCGGTTATGGCGATGCCATATTTTTCCCGAGCGGTTACCAGGCTAATTTGGGAATTCTTTCCACCATTCTTGAACGGGGAGATACAGTAATTTTTGACAAGCACATCCATGCAAGCTCTGTAAAGGGAATGACGATGAGCGGGGCAAATTTTCTCGGGTACAATCATAATTCCATGCCCCACCTTGGAAAGAGACTGGAAATGTGCGGGAGCCAGCAGGTTGCCGTTCTGACGGAGTCCCTCTTCAGTATGGATGGGGATCTTCTGGATGTAACCGGTCTGGGAAAATTGAAGGAGCGTTGCAGTTTCCTGGCAATCGTCGACGAAGCCCACGCCTTTGGCGCCATAGGTTCCGGAGGGCGCGGCATTGCGGGTTCTGTTGCGGATATTGCTGTTGGAACATTTGGAAAGGCTTTTGGCTTTTTTGGCGCCTTTGTTCTTCTTCCTCTTGGATTTAAGGAATACCTCTTTAACTTTTCTTCTCCTCTTATTTATACCACGACCCTTCCAGAAGCCCATGCTGCCACGGCAATAGATATTCTGGAAATTATTGAGCGCAGTGAAGACAGAAGGAAACACCTGAGAGCAATCAGTCAATTTCTCAAGGAAGGCTTGCGTCTTCACGGATTTCTGGTGACCGGTGATGCCCACATCCTGGCGCTTGAGGTCGGTGATGAGGCCAAGGCCGTGAATATGGCCAGGAAGCTGCTCCAAAGAAATATATTCGTCCTCCCGGCCCGCTATCCTACAGTGCCTCTGCACCGCTCCATACTGAGAATAAGTATAACGGCGCTTCATGAAGAGGAGGATATTAGAACATTCATTGACCATGCAAAGGAAGCAAGTGGAGAGCTCGAATAAAAAAATTCAAAATCTATTTGTTGTAGGAACGGATACAGGGGTGGGAAAGACTGTACTTGCCCTTCTCATGATGCAATTCTTTTTTACCAAGGGATACAACCCTTTTTATCTCAAGCCTGTGCAGACAGGATGCAAGAATGCAAATGATGCTGACAGTGATGCAAAATTCATTTACAGGCATGTCGAACCTTTGAAGGGTAAAGAACCGGCTGAATCCGTGATCTACTGCTTTAAGAATCCGAAGGCTCCTCTGTATGCCGCGAGCGATGAGGGAAAGTCAATAGACCTATCGAAGATAGAGAGAGTCGTATCTCAGAAGGCCGAGGGCCACTCCCCCGTAATTCTCGAAGGTGCAGGCGGTGTTCTGGTCCCCGTAATGGGGAAGAAACTAATGGTTGACATTATAAGCTTAGTAAATGGAACTACCGTCATAGCCGCAAGGGCGGGATTAGGGACAATTAACCACACTCTCCTTACGATCGAAGCCATAGAAAAGAGAGGGCTTAAGCCTCTCGGAATTGTCTTCATTGATGCCGGAGAAAAGGAGACGCCGCCCGAGATGATTAGGGAAAACAAATCTGCCATTGAAGAGCTTTCCGGCATAAAAGTGGCCGGTGTTGTCGGCCGGATTCATGATTTTTCACGGCCACCGCATGATTGCTACAAACCGTTAGCAAAGATGTTTGGTTGATTATGTTTATTCCCGGATATCTGCTGCAGATTTTTCATTTACAAAAATATTTGTTGACATCAATCAATTAATGATGTAGCCCACGTGTCGCAGGCGTGACTAATAGTCATATAATGACTGCTGTTCAACCTTTGAATTGGTTCCCTATCATCTCCTAATCATTATTCTTCAAGTGCGGAAACATTTCTTGTCTGAGAACTTATTTCGTGGTAGGAACGAGGGCAATCTTCCCGTGCCGGAAATATTTAAATAATCTTAATATTATTTATAAATCTTTTAATATTGATATTTATCAATTAAATGGTGTAAGGTTTATAACTTAGGCTAAAGCCTGACCATCATTTCCGCCTTGGGAAAGGTCCAGAACCGCAAAGAGAAATGCGGATTCCAGTTTTTTACAAGAGCTCTGCAGAATATAGTGTAGAGAAATTTTATTTGATGCCAACATGAAAGATATAGAAAAGGGAGGTTATTTATAAACATGGGAGATACAGAAAAGCTTGAATTGAAGGAAGTTTATCCTGTTCCCGATTGGGCGCGCAAGCAAGCGTACATTAAGAGCAGGGCCGAGTACCAGAAACTGTGGAAGCGTTCCATCGAAGACCCTGACGCTTTCTGGGCGGAGATCGCAACTGAGTACGTGGACTGGTTCAAGAAGTGGGACAAGGTAGAAGACTATAACTTTGATGTGCAGAAGGGCCCCATTTACGTGAAGTACTTTGAGGGCGGTAAGCTCAATGTCTCATACAACTGTTTAGACAGGCAGCTTAAGACTAGGGGGAACAAGATCGCCATACAGTGGGAAGGCAACGAGCCCTCTGAGGACAAGTCCTACACCTACAAGGAGCTGTATACGGAAGTTTGCAAGTTTGCCAACGTTCTGAAGTCCTTAGGCGTGAAGAAAGGTGACCGGGTATGCTTCTTTCTTCCCATGATCCCCGAGCTTGCCATCGGGATGCTGGCCTGTTCCAGGATTGGTGCAATCCACAACATAGTATTCGGCGGATTCAGCGCCGAGTCTTTGCGTGACAGGATTCAGGACAGCGAGGCTAAGATACTGGTGACCTGCGACGGGACCTTCCGGGGTGCCAAGGCAGTTCCCCAGAAGAGCGGTGCGGACGAGGCAATGAAGACCTCTCCTTCCATCGAGAAGTCTATCGTGGTTAGAAGGGTGGGCGATAAGATCGCGTGTGAAATGAAGGCAGGCAGAGATCTCTGGTGGCATGAGGTGATGGCAAAGGCAAGTGATAAGTGCGAACCGGAGTGGATGGATGCAGAAGATCCCCTTTTTATCCTGTACACGTCGGGTTCCACGGGAAAGCCAAAGGGCGTCATGCACACGACAGGCGGGTATTTGGTGTTTGTGGCCTATACACACAAGATGATTTTCGACTACCATGAGAATGACATTTTCTGGTGCACTGCCGACATCGGCTGGGTAACCGGGCATAGTTACATTGTGTACGGGCCGCTGTGCAACGGCGCCACGTCGGTGATGTTTGAGGGCGTACCCAATTATCCTGATGTGAGCCGTTTCTGGAAGGTCTGCGAAAAGTATAAAGTGACGATTTTTTACACTGCTCCGACGGCCATCCGTGCCATTGCGAAGGAGGGGGCCGATTGGGTTAAGAAGGCCAATTTATCATCGCTGCGGCTCTTAGGCACGGTGGGCGAGCCGATTAACCCCGAGGCGTGGCACTGGTATCACCACAATATCGGGCGTGACGAACTGCCTATTGTGGATACGTGGTGGCAGACCGAGACAGGAGGCATTCTCATCACGCCTCTGCCCGGCGCCATTGATCTCAAACCTGGCAAGGCCACCGTCCCTTTTATGGGGGTAGATCCAGCCATTATTGATGAGAGCGGTGCGGAGATCACTGCAACGGTTGCAAGCGGGCCCCTCTGCATAAAGAAGCCATGGCCCGGGATCATGAGGAGTGTATACGGGGATCCCATGAGGTTCCAGGAGACCTACTTCATACAGCGCCCCGGATTCTATTATACCGGCGATGGATCCACCAGGGACGAAGACGGCTATTATCAGCTCATGGGTCGGATCGATGACGTTATCAATGTTTCCGGGCACAGACTGGGGACGGCGGAAATTGAAAGCGCCCTCGTTGCCCATGAAAAGGTGGCCGAGGCCGCCGTTGTAGGCTATCCCCATGATATCAAGGGTCAGTCCATTTACGCATATGTAACTCTCAAGACGGGTGTGCAGAAATCTGACGACTTGAGGAAGGAACTCGTGGCGCACGTCAGGAAGCTCATTGGGCCGACTGCTACACCGGAAAAAATCCAGTGGGCCGATGGTTTGCCGAAGACGAGAAGTGGTAAGATCATGAGAAGGATACTGAGGAAGGTGGCTGCGAATGAGATCAGTGATCTGGGAGATACCACTACCCTGGCAGACCCTTCTGTCGTTGACGATATCGTGAAAAACAGGGTGCTATAGCAGAAAGGAGGAAGATGTGAATATCGTAGCATGTGTAAAGCAGGTTCCGGACACAGAAACCCTTATCAAGGTGAAGCCTGATGGATCAGGAATCGACGAAACTGGTATAAAATGGGTAATGAATCCCTATGACGAGTATGGCGTTGAAGAAGCCCTGAAACTGAAGGAAAAGTTCGGTGGAGATGTTACCATCGTTTCTCTCGGTCCAGCGAGGGCATTGGAAACCGTCAGAACAGCCCTTGCCATGGGAGCTGACAAGGCGATACATATAAACGATCCGGCCTTTGAAGGTGCTGATGCATATAACATAGCCGCTGCTCTGGCCGCAGCAATTAAAGGTATTCCATACGACATTATTTTTTGCGGACAACGGGCTATCGATGACGACGCCGGTCAGGTAGGTTCCGTCCTTGCAGAATTCTTGAGTATCCCTCAAATAACCATTGTTACGAAGGTTGACGTCGAAGGCGCCTCTATAAAGGTAGTGAGACCGATTGAAGGGGCTCAGCTCCTGATTGAAAGTTCATTACCATGCGTGGTTACCACGCAGAAAGGGCTGAACGAGCCGCGCTATGCATCGCTTCCGGGAATAATGAAGGCAAAGAAAAAACCTGTCGATGTTAAGGATGCTGCAGGGCTGGGAATAACTGTCGCCCCGAAGGCAAAGATCGCTAAGACCTTACCGCCTCCTGCCAGACCCCCTGGAAAGATTATCTGCGGTGAGGAACCGGCGGAAAAGGCCAGAGAACTGGCGAAACTACTCAGGGAAGAGGCGAAGGTTATTTAAGAGCTTATTGCTGAGCTTTCTTAATGATCTCTATATATGGAGGAAAGTAAAATGGCAAAAGGTGTATGGATCGTTGCGGAGCAGAGATATGGAGCCTACCGCAAGATAAGTTTTGAACTTGTCAGTGCAGCCAGAAAACTTGCCGACCAGCTCGGGGAAGAGGTGGGTGCCATCCTGCTTGGTTCCGGGATTGAAGGGATTGCCGGTGAGTTAGGGAAATACGGTGCGGATAAAGTCTATATAGCGGATAACGCCCTTTTTGAACCCTATACCACAGACGCACACGCTACGGCAGTTGCCAAGCTGGTTAAGGAACAGAATCCTTCTATTCTGCTTCTCGGTTCTTCCGCTCAGGGCAAGGACCTTTCTGCCAGTCTTGTTGGCAAGCTGGCGACTGGAATGGCAACGGACTGTGTTGACTTAAAGATAGTAGATGGCAAATTGCTTTCTGTAAGACCCATGTACGCTGGGAAGTGCTATGGTGAAGTCGCTGTATCCTCCTTTCCCCAGATGGCGTCGCTCCGCCCGAACGTATTTCCCGCCATCGAAAATCCTAAGACGGCGGAAGTTATAAAATTTGAACCCGGCCTGGATCCGAGTCAGCTGAAGACGAAGGTGCTTGAGGTACAGAAGGATACATCCGGAAAGGCTGACCTGACAGAGGCCAATATAATCGTATCCGGCGGACGCGGTATGAAAGGTCCGGAGAATTACGTGATACTCGAAGAGCTGGCGGACGTTTTAGGAGCCACAGTAGGGGCATCGAGGGCAGCAGTGGATGCTGGCTGGAGGCCGCAGAAAGACCAGGTTGGACAGACCGGGAAGGTTGTCTCCCCCAATCTTTACATAGCCTGCGGCATATCCGGTGCAATTCAGCATCTTGCCGGTATGGGATCTTCCAAATACATTGTGGCAATCAATAAAGACCCGGACGCCCCCATTTTCGCAAGGGCTGATTACGGCATTGTGGACGACCTCTTCAAAATTGTCCCGGAACTGACAAAGGAAGTTAAAAAACTTCTGGCGTAATGAAACAAACCAGGGGGTGGATGTAGCACCCCCATTTTTTTAGCGAGGAGATTTATGGAACTGTCAAAGTTTTCAGTCGGCAACGAAGGAAGAGAGGTTTTCTGGAATGCTGAGAATTTTGAGGGACTCCTTTTTGCCTTTACTGCTGTCGCCATGGTCATTTTTGCTTACGGTATTTACAGAAGGTGGCAGATGTGGACCGCCCTGGGCAAACCGGAAGTCAGAAATGACCAGATCGCGGAACGAATTAAACTGCTTCTGACGAACGGCCTGTTTCAGATTAAGACATTCAGAGACGTCTACCCAGGCATTATGCATGGATTGATTTTTTTCGGATTCATCGGCCTGATATTCGGTGCTGCGTTTGATGCGACGGAATTCCATGTCGGCGAACCGTATGGTTTCCCCTTCTTGATAGGAAAATTCTATCTTATCTTCTCCTTCCTCATGGAAGTATTCGGTTTGTTCGTTCTCGCCGGGGTATTTATGGCTCTGGACAGGAGATACATTACCAAGCCGGATCGCCTCGGTTATAAAGGTGAACCGGATAACACCCCCGATGATGCAATCGTACTTCTTCTTCTGGGGGGCATCGTCATTACGGGATTTGTAATCGAGGCATTGAGAATCCACGTCACGAATCCGCCATGGGAAGTCTGGTCTTTCGCCGGTTATACCCTGGCAAAGGCATTCGCCGGCGTTGACAACAATACCGCGAGAATCCTTCACAAGGTAATGTGGTGGACTCACACCTTCATGTCTTTAAGTTTTATCGCCTATATCCCCTACTCAAGGCTGGTACATATCATAACTACTCCCGCCAATCATTTCATGGCGTCTTTGAAACCGGTGGGCAACATTGAACCGATCCGCGATTTTGAGACTGCTGAATCCTTCGGCGCAGCGCAACTCGAGGATTTCACCTGGAAGCAGATATTCGATTCCGATGCCTGCACGCGCTGCGGGCGATGCCAGGACGGTTGCCCGGCTTATCTGTCGGGGAAAACCCTTTCTCCAAAGAAGGTAGTGCAGGATTTGAAAACCTACTGGCTTGAGAGGGCTCCACTGATAGTCGCAGCAAAGAAGGCCGCCGCCAAAGCCGGGGAAGGCGCAGTGCCGGAAATACCGGCGCCGGGAAAAGCGATGGTGGGAGAGGTAATCGATCTTCACGAACTGTGGGCCTGTACAAACTGCATGTACTGCATGGAACATTGCTCGTCCTCAATCGAACATGTTCCCAAGATCGTCAACATGAGACAGTATAAGGTTCTAACGGAGGCGGATTTCGCCCCCGAACTCCAGTTGACATTCAGGAACATGGAGAACAACTCAAACCCCTGGGGCGTTGGTTCCCATCTCAGGGCCGACTGGGCCAAGGATCTAGGTATTAAGACCCTGGCTGAAGATCCAAACGTGGAGTATCTCTTCTATGTGGGATGCGCCGGATCGTTCGATGACAGGGGAAAGAAGGTATCTGCCGCATTTGCAAAGATCCTCCAGACAGCGGGCGTCAGTTTTGCCATCCTCGGTACCGAAGAGGGCTGCTGTGGTGATTCAGCCATGAGGGGAGGAAATGAATATCTCTCTCAGACTTTGATGCAAACAAACATTGAGGTCATGAACGGCTATGGCGTCAAAAAAATTATCTGCACGTGTCCTCACGGGTATAATACCCTGAAGAAAGATTACCCCCACTTCGGCGGAAACTATGACGTATACCATCATACGGAGATCATCGCCGATCTGATCGCTGCAAGGAAGATCACCATGAAAAAACCCATAGACGGTCTTTTCACTTATCATGATTCATGCTTCCTCGGCAGATACAACAATATCTATGATCAGCCGAGAGAGATTCTCAACGCCATTCCCGGTATGAAACTGGCAGAAATGGATCGTAAACTTGACAAGAGCTTCTGTTGCGGCGCCGGCGGGGCGAGAATGTGGATGGAGGAACATGATGGTGAAAGAATCAATAATATGAGAACCGACCAGGCTATGGCCACAAATGCAACTAACATTGCCGTCGCATGCCCGTTCTGCCTGACCATGTTAACTGATGGCATCAAGGCGAGGGAAAAGGAAGAAAAGATGACCTCTCTTGACATTGCCGAAGTTGTCTGGCGGGCAATGGGACTTGAAGAGGAGAAACCGTCTGTAGATGTGTGTGCACCGCCTAAATAGTTCGTCTAAAAAAGATTGTAGCTTTTTTGGAAAGCCCCATTGCCATTGCATGGGGCTTTTTTGTTATAATTTTATTGAAGTTGTATTTGTATCATCTTTGATGTAAAATGCACCCCATTCGCGATGCAATATTTGAGATTCTCCGCAGCAAACACCGGATAATCTTCGATCGTTAAGGAACAGTGCCGTTGAGCATTCGCTCGCTTCCGGATTCATTACATGACCTAAAAAACACTTAACAAGAAAAGGAGGGCATGCATATGGCTGAAAAGATCAGGTACCAGGATAAACCATGGCTAAAGTTCTATGAGAAAGGAGTACCGGGAACAATCAGTTACGAAGAGATATGCATGCCGGACATCCTGGACAGGACGGCGAAGGAGTTTCCCGATAATACGGCTCTTATCTTTCAGGGATACAAACTCACTTATCGCCAATTTAAAGAGATGGTGGACAGATTTGCAACATGCCTCGCCGATTTCGGCATAAAACAGGGCGATGCTGTGGCGATTCTTCTTCCAAACCTTATCCCCTGCGTAGTGGCATATTTTTCCATATTGAAGATCGGCGCCATTACAGTGATGAATAACCCCCTCTACACAGACCACGAGCTCGAGCATCAGTTCAATGACTCCGGCGCTAAAGCCCTGATCACCCTTGACCTGCTGGCGAACCGGATGATCGATCTTCGGCCCAAAACAAAGATCAGGCAGATCGTATATACTTCCATAGGCGACTATCTGCCATTTCCCAAAAGCCTTCTTTTTCCGCTCGTCGCAAAAAAGAAAAAACTTGCCGCCGATGTCAAACAGGCGCCGGATGTATTTACATGGAAGGATTGCATTGCCAAGTACCAGCAAAAACCACCTACCGTTAAATTGGGTTTTGAGGATGTGGCCATGTACCAGTACACCGGAGGAACAACAGGGGTATCGAAAGGCGTCATGCTCACCCACGCCAACCTGAGCAAACAGGTTCAGCAGGCGGCTGTCTGGTTTCCCCAATTTGAGAGGGGGACGCAAATAGTCCTGGGAGCGCTTCCCTATTTCCATGTTTTCGGGATGTCCACTGCTATGAATTTTGCTGTGCATGTCGGTTGGGCTCAGGTATTGGTCCCCCGACCCCAGCCTGAACCACTGCTGGAAGCAATCAGAAAATTCAGGCCGACCTTCGTAGCCCTTGTGCCGACCATGTATATCGGAATGCTCAATCACCCTGACCTGAAAAAAACAGACATGAGCTGCATTAAGGGGGCCTTTTCCGGGAGCGCTCCCCTGCCTGTAGAAGTTATCCATGAATTTGAGAGAATAACAGGGGCCGTGATTGTCGAAGGATTCGGTTTGACAGAAACGACGCCGGTTACGCATATTAATCCTTTCGGCGGCATCCGCAAGGTTGGTAGTGTAGGCGTACCAATCTCAGATACTGAGTGCCGTATTGTCAGCCTTGATGATGGTGTGACAGACGTACCGGTAGGAGAGCCGGGGGAACTTATCGTTAAGGGACCACAGGTAATGAAAGGCTACAAAGATATGCCGGACGAGACGGCCAACACGCTTCGGGATGGCTGGTGTTATACAGGAGACATCGGTACGATGGATCAGGACGGGTATTTTTACATCGTGGATCGAAAGAAGGATATGATTATCTCCGGCGGCTTCAACATCTACCCGCGGGACATTGACGAGGTATTTTACCAGCACCCCAAGGTGTTGGAAGCGTGTTCTATCGGCATACCTGATCCCAAGAGAGGGGAAAATGTCAAGGTGTTCTGTGTCCTCAAAGAAAGCGAAACAGCAACCCAAAAAGAACTTCTAGAATATTGCGCGACAAAGCTGGCGAAATTTAAGCTCCCCGCGGAGATTGAGTTCCGCAAGGAGCTTCCAAAAACAAATGTTGGTAAAATCCTTCGCAAACAGCTGAGAGCCGAGGAGTTGGAAAAAAGAAAAAGCAAATAACACCATTGAAAACTGGCGAAAGGGGTTCTGGATTACCCAGAACCCCTTTCGCTGTTGTTTCGTTCTATGCTCCGAACTTCTCAAGTCTTCCGGCATGGGCCAGGGCGAGCCCCATCAGATGGACCGTCGGCATTCTCCCCAACCCGCCCGAGATGCAGTCCCTCTCGCCAAATCGCTTGACCCGGTCCGGCCTCGCGGTTGCCGAATACAGGAGTACCGGCAACGGGTGCCAACTATGGGAGGCAAGGGCCGCGGGTGTAGAGTGGTCACCTGTGATAACCAAGACATCAGGCTTGAGATCCGTAACCATGGGAACCAGGGAGTCTACCTCTTCGATTACCTTCACCTTGGCATCGAAATTGCCATCTTCGCCCCGCGAATCTGTTGCCTTCACGTGAACGAAGAAGAAGTCATACTTTCCGTAGTTTTCCTGGAGGGCAATAATTTCCCCTTTGAGGGAATCGGGCTGAGGGCCAATAACCATGCCCAGAAGCCGTGCTATACCGCGGTACATAGGATAGGTGGCAATGGCCAGGGCATTGAGACCGAACCGTTCGCTTAAGTACGGATACCTTCTGTACGTGGAATAGCCGCGGAGGAGCAGCATATTCGCTTTCTCTTCATCGGAAAGCACTTCCCTTGCCTTATCGACAAGCTTCTGAAGAATACCAGACGTTTCTTCCGCTTCCGAGATGAGGGCTTTCGGCAGTGAAGCCGGAATTCCCGTCTTCTGCGGGTCCGTCTCCTGAATCTCTTCCCGGAGGCCACGCCTCCTCAAGGCTAAGAGCGCGCGGTGTTCTCGGACCGGTTCAAAGATGACCTCTACATCCGATATTTTCCGGATTTTGTCCTGCAGTTTTCTGCAGATTCTCTCATTAGTCTCGTTGTCGATCCGGCCGGCCCGGCGATCGATGATAACACCCTTCTTGTCGATCGTGGCAAAGTTGATCCTGATGAGTAGGTCACGCTCGGTCATTGGGAAGTCGATTCCGGCTGCCTCCAGTATCCCCCGGCCGATGTTGTTCTTGATCGGATCGTAACCAAAGAGGGCAAAGTGGGCCGGTCCGCTGCCCGGTGTGATCCCATATCCAATAGGATCCAGAAGCCCGCAGACGGATTTCCCGGCGAGGGCATCCATGTTTGGTGTCTTCGCCGCCTCCAACTCCGTTTGATCCCCCTGTCCCATGGGCAGGCCACCGAGCCCGTCCATGATGAGAAAAATAATCTTCGTGGTATTTTTTACAACAAGGCTATCAATGAATTCTGGATCCATAAGCGCTCTATACTCCTTCGAGGACTATAGCCATGCCCTGCCCGCCACCTATACACAGTGTAGCCAGGCCAAGATTCAGGTTTTTCTTCTTCATCTGCATGGCAAGTGTGTAGGTAATCCTGGCGCCCGTACAACCAATGGGATGGCCGATGGAAATACCGCTGCCGTTGATATTACACTTGTCCAAATCTATCTTCAGCTCTCTGATACAGGCCAAGGCCTGGACCGCGAAGGCTTCATTGAGTTCAATCAGATCGATGTCTTTCATGGTTAAGCCGAGTTTCTTAAAAACCTTCCGTGTCGCCGGGATGGGGCCCAGTCCCATGTAAGCCGGATCAACACCACCCGCGGCAAATCCTTTGATCTTTGCCAGTGGTTTCAGGCCGAGCTCTTTCGCCTTATCCGCACCCATGACAACTAGAGCCGCCGCACCGTCGTTAACGCCTGACGAGTTCCCGGCTGTCACGGTTCCTCCATCCCTCTGGAAAGCAGGCGATAGCTTGGCCATCTTATCGAGGGAGGTATCCATGGGACGTTCATCCACTTTAAATATAATGGGATCGCCTTTTTTCTGAGGGATAACAACGGGAACAATCTCCTCAGCATATGTACCATTGGCTATGGCAGCTCTCGCCCTTTGATGACTCATCAGGGCAATTTCATCCTGCTCCCGCCTGGTAATCCCATATTTTGCCGCAATATTCTCCGCGGTGAATCCCATGTGATAGCTGTTGAATATTTCATAGAGGCCGTCATACACCATAACATCCGTAATCTTGCCGAACGGCATACTCATGCGGTATCCCCAGCGGGCATCCGGAAGGACGAACGGTGCATTGCTCATGTTTTCCATGCCGCCCGCAACGATTGCATCCGCGTCACCCGAGCTGATAATCTGTGACGCCAGGGTTATGGCCTTCATACCGGAAGCACATACCTTATTGATGGTAAATGCATTGGTCTCTTCCGGTAGGCCTGCATATATGCTGGCCTGTCTTGCCGGATTCTGTCCGAGGGCCGCCTGGAGTACATTTCCCATAATGCATTCGTCGAAATAGACCGGTTTCAATGCACGGTCATAATCGTAGTATTTCTTGTTGATATCCGTCATGTCAAATTCGCCGAAGACATCGGGACGCGCGGCTTTAACAGATTCACTAATGACAGGTCGCAGTCCTGCTCTCTTGACAGCCTCTTTGATAACCAACGAACCCAGGTCAACAGTCTTAACCCCATTGAGGGCGCTCCCAAAACTACCAACAGCAGTTCTCGCACCACTCACAATCACAACTTCTCTCATACTTAAAAACCTCCTTACGTTAAAATATCTTGAATTTTGGTTGCCACTAAAGGTCAGATCATCTCTTGCTGATCCCTATGAAATACTCTGCATGTCAATCGATTCAACAAATTCTACTTCCCGCGGCACCTTGTAGGATGACAGATAAGTCCGGCAATATCTCGTAATTTCTCTTTCATTTACCGGCATGTCCGGATTCCTTACGATCAGAGCTTTGACAATTTCTCCTCTCATAAAATCAGCTTTCCCCACTACCATACACTCTCGAACGGCAGGATGAAGTTCCAGAACCATCTCGACCTCCCGCGGATAGACATTGAAGCCGCTGGTTATAATCATCCGTTTCTTTCGTCCTGTGAGGAAAATGTAGCCATCCTCATCGATCCTGGCAAGATCACTCGTGTAGAGCCAGTCGTTCCTGATGACTTGTGCAGTGGCTTCCTCGTTTTTATAATAACCCTTCATCACGTTGCAGCCCCTGATGACAAGTTCTCCGATTTCACCGCGAGGAACCTCGTTACCCCGGTCATCAACGGCTTTGGCCTCGACACCGGGGATGACAGTTCCGATCGATCCCGGCTTGTGCGCCATCTCCCGCCTGCCCACAGAACATACGGGAGAGGCCTCGGTAAGTCCGTAACCTTCCCTCAATATACATTTAAATTTATCTTCAAACATGGGGATGAACTCAGGCGGCATCGTCGAACCACCGGTAATGCAAAAATCTATTGAACTGACATCGTATTTTTCTGCATCGTTATGCATAATCATGCCCAAGAAAAGCCGGGGTACAGCAGCAATATAGGTGACTTTTTCCTTCTCGATAGTACTGAAAATGGCATCCAGGGTGATCCGATCCAAGAGAACGATGCTGGCACCAATTCGGATGGCAGCTAACATATTGGCCACGGCACCGAAAGCATGAAAAAGAGGAATAACAGCAAGCCCCCGGTCCTTTTCTGTGGCATTATATACACTCCAGAGAAGATCAGATTGGGACAGCATGTTACCATTGGTAAGTACTGCGCCAAGCGGTTTCCCTGTGAGGCCGGCAGTATAGATCATCACAGCTGGATCGTCATCAGCCATATCCGGCATTTCAAGGGTACTAGGCCCTCGCTCCACTATCTCTCCGAATTGTGAAACGGTATCCAATCCGCTGGTAGTAATGATATGATTGCAGAGCGGGATTTCCTCTCTGATTTCCTCGTACCTTTTCGCTAGTGGCGTTTCGGTAATCAGGCATTTCGCATCGCTGTTTCCGAGGAGATGGCGAAGTTCATAGGACGTGGATAAAATATTTATTGTAACCGCGACAGCTCCGATTTTCTGCACGGCGAAATAAGATATTACGAATTCCGGGCAGTTGGGGAGCATGATAGCGACCTTATCCCCTTTTTGAATACCCAGGTTTCTCAATTCATTTCCAAGGGCATTCACAGCACTGTGGAGGGCCTCATAGGTTAAGGATTTTCCGTCGTAGATAGTGGCGACGTTACTTGCATAACGATAGGAACTTTCCTCAAGCATTCTTCCCAGACTCATAGCAATCAACACCTCGCGACCATTTTGGCTTACTTAACATATGTTGGTACTTTTTTTCAAGTGGAACTATAATTATGGAGACTCATTTTCCCTTGATGGGAAGATTTTTTTCACCTATAATCCGGCCTGTAAATAATCTATTTTCTGAATGACTTGGAGGAAAGCATGAAGAATCTTGTAATGGGTGTCTTACTGGCGCTGTTGTTCTACACATCTGCAGTCGCGGCGGAATTGAAGGTAGGGGAACAGGCTAATGATTTCAGCTTGAAGGACTCACTTGGCAAGGAATACACTTTAAATTCGCCGGAGTTTATGGGCAAAGTCCTTTCAATTTTCTATGTGTCTCCAGCCGAAAAAGATATGAACGCACATGTAGAAGATGCTCTCCTAAAAGATGCCGGACTAGATCGCAATAAAAGGTACCGTGGACTGGGGATTAGCAATAACAAGGCCAGCAACTGGCCAAATTTTGTCATCAACAGGATAATCAAAAGTAAACAGGAAAAGACTGGCGCTATTATTCTCGTAGACGACAACTATACCATTCTTAACCTATGGGGGTTGAAAAACCACTCCTCCAACGTTGTCGTTCTGGATAAAGACAGGATCTGCCGGTATATCTATACAGGGAAGCTTCCTCCCGCTGAAGTTGAAAAGCTGATTAACATAATTAAAGAGTATCAGGTAAAATAAGCACGCTGCCTGCTCTCGGTGCTCATCGCTGCTTAAAGGATCATTGGACGATGGCTGTGATTATTGATGGCAAGAAGATAGCCCAGGATATCCTCGATGAGGTGAGGGCGGAAGCCCTGCGCCTGAAAGAAAGAACTGGAATAATTCCCGGACTCGCTGTCCTTCTCGTCGGTAATGACCCTGCCTCCAGGATCTACCTCAGACACAAGGAGAACGCCTGCAAGGCAGCAGCATTTTTTTCGCGGGAATTCAAACTTTCACAAGACACGAGTGAGAAGGAGATCCTTGCTATCATCGGTGAACTTAACCGTGACAAGACAATCCATGGTATCTTAGTACAGCTTCCCCTTCCGGGGCACATCAACCCGACGACCATAATCGATACGATTGATCCCAGGAAAGACGTCGACGGATTTCATCCCTACAATTTAGGGCGGCTCTTTACCGGCAATCCGTATCACATGGCCTGCACACCCAAGGGCATACTGGAACTTATGGATCGGAGTTCAATCGCAATAGAAGGAAAGAGAGCCGTCATCGTCGGTCGAAGCAATATCGTGGGAAAACCGGTTGCCCTCATGCTTCTCAACAGACATGCAACTGTCACCGTTTGTCACACGAAAACAAAACAGCTGTCGCACGTGACAAGACGAGCGGAGATTCTCATTGCCGCTGCCGGACGACCGGAAATGATCAGGGCCGATATGGTCAGCGATGGCGCTGCGATAATCGACGTGGGTATAAACAGGATGGATGACGGTCGTCTGGTGGGAGATGTGGCATTTTCCGAGGTGCTTGAGAAAGCGTCCTACATTACCCCTGTACCCGGCGGCGTGGGACCCATGACGATTGCCATGTTGCTCGTCAATACCCTCAATGCAGCCTCCGGCCAGATGCCAAAGTAAAAATAAAACCCCCTCTCGTTTTCAGGGAGGGGGTTTTTAACTGCACGTAAGCTCGTACTCAATCAGGCGATGCCTTTCATCGCCTTCATCTCAGCTATCGTCTTTGCTACACTCTCCGCTGACTTTTTCATCATAGCCTTCTCTTCGTCATTGAGTTTCAGTTCGATAATCTTCTCAATGCCATTGGCGCCAAGGACGGTCGGAACGCCGAAGCAGATATCTTTCAGCCCGTACTCGCCTTCCAGATACACGCAGCTCGGGATGATCCTCTTCTGGTCTTTCAAGATAGCTTCCGCCATAAGTACCGCGCCGAGTGAGGGGGAATAGAAGGCACTGCCCGTTTTCAGCAGGGCAACAATTTCCCCACCGGCTTTTCGCGTTCTGTCAACGATCTTATCGATCGTATCCTTGGGAAGAAGTTCGGTAACGGGAATTCCATTAATCGTCGAGAATCTGGGCATGGGAACCATATCATCGCCGTGACCCCCAAGCAGCATAACCTTGATATCCTTGACAGACATCTTCAATTCCATGCCTAAGAAGGACTGGAACCGCGAGGAATCGAGAGCTCCCGCCTGTCCTATAACCCTGTTCTTTGGTAATTTGCTGACCTTGTATGTAAGATAGGTCATCGTGTCCAGCGGATTGCTCACCACGATAATGATGCACTTTGGCGAGAATTTCACTATCTGCTCGGTCACGGAACCCACGATATCGGCGTTGATTTTCAGCAGATCTTCCCTGCTCATCCCCGGCTTTCTCGCTATTCCGGAGGTGATGATGACCACGTCCGAATTTTTGGTCTCTTCATAGCCATTGGTCCCGATGACATTTGCATCAAAGCCTTCCATCGGGCCGGCTTCCATCAAGTCGAGAGCCTTTCCCTGGGGCATCCCTTCGATAATATCCATCAATACGACATCACCCAATTCTTTGATGGCTGCCCAGTGAGCTGCGGTTGCACCTACATTACCCGCTCCTACGATTGTAATCTTATTACGACCCATAATGATATCCTCCTAGTTTTCAGATATAAAAAACGAATGTATTAACCTTCGCTGCCCGATAAAATGCCGCGTCATTTCCCTACAGTATGGGCAGGCACATCAATCTTAGGTTTGTAAGAAGCCTTATCCGGCTTCTTGTGAAGATGTGCACACTTATGCTTCGCCAAACCGAAGTAGTTGAGAACCAGATCCTTTTTCATGAGTTGTATGGCCCGTGCTGGGTCAACACCCTTGGGACATACATTGGAGCATTCTCCGGCATAGTGACAGCTGAAAGTCCCGTGGCTTGCAGCAACGAGATCCCTGCGGGCATCGCCGGCATCGTCCCGGGAATCAACATTGTAGCGGTATGCCTGGGTCAATGGCGCAGGCCCCGGATACTGCCTGTCGGTAGCCATAGTCGGACATGCTGCCATGCAGCAACCACACTTGATGCAGTATGTAAACTGGAGGAATTCCTCCAACTGGTGTGGCGTCTGGTAAAATTCATGAGTCGGCTTTTCCATTTCTTCCACATCGCTTCTCCGGATATATAGTTGCAGTCCTTTAAGAACGCCAAACATGGGAACAAGATCAGCTACGAGATCCCTGATAATGTTGAAGTTGGGCAACGGCGCCAGCGTCAGCGCGGTTGTCGTCACATCAAGGATCTGTGTGTTACAGGACAGTGCAGGCACCCCATTAATCATCATCCCGCAAGACCCACAAACACCCATGCGGCAAGAAAAGCGGAAATTAATGGTGGGGTCCTGTGTCTGTTTGATCATGTGCAGCCCGTCGAGGACCGTCATCCCCTTTTCCACTTGAAGTGTGTATTGCTGCTGCCGGGGAGCTGCATCCTTCTCCGGATCAAAGCGACGAATATACACGGTAATATTATTTACTTTCTCAGTTTCTTTTTCCATTTTCTCACCCTTCCTATAGTGCTGTTTCCAAAGCTTTTGCCGCTATGGCTGCATACGTGCCGATACCGAAGAGAACAAGCCCGACTATCCACAATATAACAGTGAATCCGTCCTGAAAGGATTTCTTGGGCCCGAGTTCAAACACAATCGTCCTTAACCCATAAAATCCGTGGAACAATACTGCACCCAGCAGGATTATATAGGTAAAAGCAAGGAACTGATTCTGGCTTCGGAAGGCTACGTTCCCCCAATCCGTGACGGCCCCACTTTCTGGATTAAAGACCCCAAACATGGGCAGATGCATAACCACCATATGCAATCCTGCAATGACAAGAATGACGATGCCTGCAATGATAAACCAAGTCCAGTATGCGGTTTCCCTCATGACTACCTCCCTAATGACTTCCAAAGAATGTATTGTACCCTCCGGCAATGATGAGAATGGCTACGAGAACCATTGCCACCACCATCAAGGGTCTCTGATTGTTAAGAGACGACTTATAAGGATATATCGGCTCCTCGGCTCGCCCCACGGCCAGGCCCAGTTCAATGAAAATGAGCCGGATGCCATTCAGGGCGTGGAAAGCAAAGATCACAAAAACGCAGAATTCGCCGAGCTTAAAAACAGGATTCTTCAAAATCGCCATGGCAACGCCCCAGCTCTCCGGGCCATACATCCTGACAGAGCTCGCAAATATATGCATCAAAAAGAAGAGAAGAAGACCAAGCCCTGTGAGACGGTGTAAAATATACAGATACCGCTCTACACCCCAGCGTCCGCCGCCGAGCCATCCAACTATTCCCAAATGGTTATCGAATTGTTTGTTTGCCATCTTTCTTCCCCCTAATATTTACGCTCAACCGGTTTCCACTTGGTGATTGTTACCGGCTTGTAAGAAAGTTTCGGTCCCTGCTCTGTGTAAGTTGCCAGCGTATGCTTCAGCCACTTATCATCGTCGCGATTCGGGAAATCATAACGGGCATGTCCACCCCGGGATTCCTGCCTGGTCAGTGCTGCTAAAACGAGGATTTCAGCGAGATCGAGGAGATTTTGCACTTCCATGGCATTGATCAGGTTGGTATTATAGATACTCCCTTTATCCGCAATGGAGATATTCTTATAACGCTCTTTTAGTTCCCTGACCTTTTTCAAACCGGCACTCATCTCATCTCCTGTCCGGTAAACACCTACATAGCGGTCCATCGCTTCCCGCAGTTCCTTCTTTATGTCATACAGGTTTTCCGTACCTTTTTTCTGGAGGAGATCTTCATAGATACGCTTCTGCTCTGCACCGACCTGTTCCTTAGGCACATCCAGCAGGGGCGGATTGCTCTTCACATATTTAACAATTTCTCCTCCCGTAATTCCTCCCCATACGACACATTCCGCAGTGGAATTGCAACCGAGACGATTGGCGCCGTGCATAGAGTGGCAGGCCACTTCACCGGCTGCCCATACCCCCTTCATTTTGGTGGCGCCATTAATGTCCGCCTCAACTCCGCCCATACTGTAGTGGGCGACAGGCCGCACGGGAACGGGTTCGAGGATCGGATCGATACCACGATACTTCATACAGACTTCCCTGATCAGTGGAAGGGCCTTATTGATCTTGTCAGCGCCTAAGTGTGTCATGTCAAGGTGCATGTAATCAAGACCATCAGGTCTGGTGAACCCTCGACCTTCTTTAATCTCCGTAATCATGGATCGTGAAACAATGTCACGTGGCGCCAGTTCCATGAATTTCGGAGCATACTTTTCCATGAGACGCTTACCTTCGCTGTTCCTCAGGTATCCGCCTTCACCCCGGCATGCCTCCGTCATGAGAATTCCTGACGGGACCAGACCGGTGGGATGAAACTGGAGAAACTCCGGGTCCTCGATGTTTATCCCTGCGCGATACGCTATTGCATGACCATCGCCGCTCACGGTCTGCGAATAGGTGGTAAAACCATAAAGGGTTCCCAGACCACCAGTGGCTATGAGCATCGCTTTTCCCCTGATGACCATAAATTGGCCGGTTGCCATATCAATCCCCGTAATGCCCGCAAAAACGCCGTCTTTATGAAGGATCGATGTGGCAAAGAATTCATCGTATCGTGCCAAATTACTGTACTGCATCAGGGTGTCATAAAGAGTCTGCACCTCAAAGGCGCCCGTTTTGTCCGCTCCCATTGTAGCTCTCGGAAAACTGTGTCCTCCGAAAGGACGCTGCATGACCCTGCCGTCAGGTCGTCTTGACCATGGCATTCCCCAGTGATCAAGTAGCAGGATCTCTTTAGGGCTGGTTTCCACAAAGCGATCAACTACGTCCTGATCAGCAAGGAAGTCGGAGCCTTTGACGGTGTCCCACGCATGAAGCTCTAAGCTGTCTCCATCTTCCTCTCTCATCACAGCCGCAGTGCCTCCTTCAGCACATACTGAATGGGGGCGCTGTATTTGAACCTTCGATACGAGGGCCACATTAATCGAGTCTTTTGATTTCCTGGCGATCTCCACTGCCGCCCTAAGCCCGGCTAATCCCGTTCCAAAAATCAAGACATCGTGTGTAACTGTTTCCACTCCATTTGTCTTCATATTTCTACCATCCAATTGTCTAAGTTGTGAAAATAAATTGAGGGTGTCTCTTTGGATCACCCCTTCTTATATTTCTTGACATTCTCGATATACAGGTCATTCCCCTTCGTATCATTAATGACTATGACAGGGAAATCCACTACCTCAAGTTTACGGATGGCTTCAGGCCCCAGATCATCAAAAGCAATGACTTCCGCTTTCTTGACTGCCTGGGCCATAAGGGCTCCCGCCCCTCCCGTAGCCCCCAGGTAGACACAACCGTATTTTTTCATCGCCTCCTTCACATTCGCATCTCGTGGACCTTTCCCGATCATGCCCCTCAATCCCTTCTCAATAAGCCTGGGGGCATATGCATCCATGCGGTAGCTCGTTGTCGGTCCCGCTGCGCCGATGGGACGCCCGGGTGGCGATGGCGTCGGTCCTACGTAAAATATAACTGATCCATTAACATCAAAGGGGAGAGGCTTATTACCGTCCAACAGGTCAATGAGCCTCTTATGGGCTGCATCCCGACCCGTATAGATCGTTCCTGTAATAAAAACCTTGTCTCCTGCTTCAAGGGCTTCTACGTCTTCTCTTTTAAGAGGTGGCTTAAGTATCTTCAATGTTTTCTCCCTCCTTTAAAAGTCGATTTCTGCATGCCGGCTTGAATGGCAGTTAATGTTCACCGCGAGGGGAAGGCTCGCAATGTGACAGGGTTCCATGATTACGTGGACATCGAGGGCTGTTATTCTTCCTCCCAAGCCTCCCGGGCCAATCCCCAAGTCATTGATTTTCCTGAGCATGCTTTCTTCCATGTCTGCCAGCTCGGGGTCCGGATTCCTTTTCCCGATCGGCTCAAGAAGAGACTTCTTGGCGATAAGAGCTGCCCGTTCGAATGTCCCCCCGATGCCGACACCGACAATTATGGGCGGGCATGGATTAGCCTGAGCCTCCCATACCCGCTGCACAACAAAATCTTCAATACCTTTCCTGCCATCTGAGGGCTTGAGCATGGTCACCCTGCTCATATTTTCACTACCGCCCCCCTTGGCACAGAAAACAATTTTTAACTTATCTCCTTTGACGATATCACAATGGATAATCGCGGGGGTATTATCTCCCGTATTCTTCCGGGTTAAGGGATTACAGGCCGATTTCCGGAGATATGCATCCCCATAAGCCTCTTTCGTAGCCTCGTTCAAGGCATCAAAGAGAAGCCCTCCTTTAATCTTCACTTCGTCACCGATCTCAACGAAGAAGATCGCCAGTCCCGTGTCCTGGCAAAGGGGGATTCTCTCCTTTCGCGCGATCTCAGCGTTTTCGATAAGCTGGTTCAAGGTTTCCTTACCTAAAGGGGATTCTTCCTTCTCCAGGGCGCGCCTGAAACTAGCCATGAGGTCCTCTCCGGCCACGAAGGCCGCTTCCATAATGGCCGCTTTCATCTTCTTCTTAACTGTGTTAAAAGGAATGGAACGCATTTGTACTTCCTCCCATTTTATCCGATATCAACAAGAACCTGTCCAACCGCTACGGAGTCGCCAGATTTTACATGAATACTCTTCACTTCCCCGTCAACCGGAGAAGGGAGAGGATTCTGCATTTTCATGGCCTCCAGGATCACGACCGGCTGTCCTGCCTTTACCTTGTCACCTAACTTGCAGGTAACGTCAACAATGAGACCAGGCATGGGCGCTGTTACGGAACCGGCGCCTGCTTTTGCTGCTGGCGCTGCTGCGGGCTTCGGAGCTGCTGCCGGTCTAGGTGCCGCAGGTGCTGCTGCAGGTCTTGGCGCTGCGGGCGCTGCTGGCTTCGGTGCTGCGGCGACCTGAGTTACCACAGGAGCTGCAATCATTGCCCCCCCTTCTGACTCCACTTCAACAGCGTAGTAATTGTCATCGACAAAGATATTGAATTTCCGAATGCCGGCTCCCTTTTCGGGGACTACTTTCGTCGGCTTTTCCATTAGCTTCCCGGCCTTCGCCTTCTTGATCAGCTCATCCTCTTTCTTCACATCCTCTATGGTCTTGGGCATAACTTCTTTGGGAATCGGCTCCAGACCGTACTTCCACTTGAGGAACCTGAGCCCGGTTTGCGGATACAGGGCGTAAATGAGGACATCGCCCTTGTTTTTCGCGATATCTTTTGTCGCCTCTCGCGCCTTTTCCATTTCCGGCGCTAACGCATCCGCGGCACGGTTTGTCATGGGCGTCTCTCCTCGCTCGTACCCCTTGAGACACAGCTTCTGAACGTCTGGATCGATGGGTGCGGGCGGTTTACCGTAGAGACCGAAACAGTAATCCTTGACCTCGTTGGAAATCATCTTCCAGCGCCCTATCAGGACATTCATAACGGCCTGGATTCCCACGATCTGGCTGGTGGGAGTAACCAGGGGCGGATATCCAAGTTCTCTACGGGTATCGGGAAGTTCCTTGTGAACCTCGCCGAGCCGGTGGAGAGCATTGGCTTCCCTCAGATTGTTAACCAGATTGGTGGTCATTCCGCCTGGCACCTGATGGATAAGCACGCCGACGTCGATAACTGCCTGTTTCGTCGTGTCAAGGAAATCACGGTATACAGGTGCGATCTTCTCTAAATCCTCACCTATCTCGAATATCAATTTCAAATCCAGGCCTGTATCTCTGGGGGTACCTTCGAGGGTTACAAGGATTGGTTCAATGGCCGGCTGGGAAGAACGCAGCGCATAGGGAGCCAAGGCGGTGTCGACAACATCTACACCGGCCTCTATGGCTTTCAGGTAGGCCATGGAACCCTGTCCACTGGTGTAGTGGGTATGGAGCTGCACGGGTATTTTAAGCTCCTTCTTCAAGGCCGCTATGAGCTCATAGGCATCATACGGGGAGATCATCCCTGCCATATCCTTGATACAGAAGGAGTTAGCCCCCATCTTTTCGATGATCTTTGCCTTATCAACATAGTATTCGAGGGTGTAGACTGCCCCTCCCATTCTCCTCTGGGTCAGGGAGTAGCAAAGAGAACCCTGAATGTGCTGTCCCGCCTCTTTGATCGCCCGGAAGGGTGCCTCAAAGTTTCTCGTGTCGTTCACGGCGTCAAAAACCCGGAAAACTTGAATCCCACACTCCGCTGCATAGAGAACGAATTCTCTTACTACATCGTCAGCGTAGTTCCGGTACCCAACAACATTCTGGCCCCGAAGGAGCATCTGCTGGGGTGTCTTTTTTAGATATTTTTTTAGTGTCCTTATCCGATCCCATGGATCCTCGTTGAGAAACCTTGTGGGCACATCAAAAGTTGCTCCTCCCCAGGTCTCCATGGACCACCATCCCACCTGGTCCATCCTCTCCGCCATCGGTTCCATATCTTTAGTTCTCATTCTGGTTGCCAGCGATGACTGATGGCCATCTCTGAATGTGGTATCACAAATCTTTACAGGGTTTTTTGTTTCTTTTTTCTTCTCTGCCATAAGTTTGCTCCCTTTCAATATATTATTCTTCGTTATTGTTTATACTCTAAAATAAATGACTTCCTGTTTTCCTAAATTGACGATTCAGCCACACCTGTTAGACGATAAAAATTTAGTACGTCCGCATCTGCCACATACGGCGTGTGAACATCACATCCTGCCGCCCGGCAATTGCCCAGATATTAATGGAGGCATAAGGTGCTACGGAAGGCGCGGCTTCTGCTGCCGACACCGTCATAGCTGCAGCTTCTTCTTCCAGATAGGCGCCTATCGCCGCTGATATGGCTACCATGACTTTCGCATCTATTGAATCCATGCTCATTTCCTTTTCTAAGTAATCTAATTCCTACATTGGAATGTTGCCATGCTTTTTCGGTGGTCTTGTTTCTCTCTTCGACCTCAGCATGTCAAGGGCCCGAATGATATAACGACGGGTCTCGTGTGGCCGAATAACCGCATCCACATAGCCTCTGCCTGCTGCCGCATAAGGATTACAGAAGGCATCCTCGTATTCCTTGATTTTCTGCGCCCGCATGGCCGCCGGGTCTGCGGCTGCCTTAATCTCATTCCGGAAGATGATGTTGCATGCTCCTTCAGCTCCCATAACCGCCATCTCTGCCGTCGGCCAGGCTATGACCATGTCCGCACCGAGGTCGCGACTGCACATGGCCAGATATGATCCACCATAGTCTTTCCTTGTTGCCAGCGTAATTTTCGGAACAGTCGCTTCCGAATAGCACCACAAGAGCTTTGCCCCGTGTCGGATAATGCCTCTCCATTCCTGGTCTGTTCCGGGCAGATACCCGGGTACGTCCGCTATGGTGATCATGGGAATATTGAAGGCATCGCAGAAACGAATGAATTTTGTTGCTTTATCCGAAGCGTCTACATCAAGACACCCCGCGAGCCAGGCGGGCTGGTTGGCGATGAAGCCTACAGTATGGCCTCCCATACGCCCGAACGCCACGACCATGTTCCGGGCGAAATACATATGGGGTTCCATAAAATCGCCGTTATCACAGAGTGCGCCGATCAGGATCTTCATGTCATAATTCTGTCTTGGAGAATCCGGTACGAGCGTGTCGAGGCTGTAATCAAGCCGGTTCGGGTCGTCACCGGTATCTACATAGGGAGGATCTTCCATGTTGTTGGAAGGCAGGAAACTGAGAAGTCTTTTGATCTGATTGATGTTGTCTTCATCGCTCTCACAGGCGAAGTGGGCGACACCGCTCTTGGTGTTATGTGTCATCGCTCCGCCCAGACCTTCAAAATCGATGATCTCGCCGGTAACGGACTTGATAACCTCGGGACCGGTAATAAACATGTAGCTTGTGTTCTTGGTCATGAATATCCAGTCTGTCATGGCCGGTGAGTAAACGGCTCCTCCCGCTGTGGGTCCCATGATGGCTGAAATCTGAGGAATCGTGCCTGATGCGCAGGAGTTGCGGTAGAAAATCTGGCCGTAACCGGCAAGTGAGTCTACTGCTTCCTGGATTCTGGCGCCGCCTGAGTCATTAAAGCCTACACAGGGAGCTCCTGTCTTTACTGCCAGATCCATGATCTTGCAGATCTTCTTGGAATGCATCTCTCCCAGCGAGCCGGCGCGGGCGGTGAAATCCTGTGAGAAGGCGAATACCGTTCGGCCATTGACCTTCCCGTATCCCGTGATGACGGCTTCAGCCGGTACCTCGATTTTATCCATGCCGAAGTCTGTACACCGGTGGCGCATAAAAAGGTCCGTCTCAACAAACGTACCAGGATCAAACAGAAAACCGATCCTTTCTCTCGCTGTGAGCTTTCCACCTTCATGCTGCTTTGCAATTGCCTTCGGTCCGCCCTGGGCCATGGCAATGGCTTCACGTCTTTCTAATTCCTGAATTTTTGGAGGTTTTTCACTCATTACTTCTCTCCCCTTTTCTTTAAATAGTTGTTATACTTTCTGACACAGTTCTACCAGAACGCCGTATGTGTCCTTTGGATGGACGAAGGCTATCTTCTTGCCGCCCGCCCCCATACGGGGTACCTTGTCAATCAGGCGGATGCCTTTGGCTTCCAATTCTTTCAAAGCTTCCTCAATGTTATCGACTAAGAATGCAACGTGCTGGACACCCTCTCCTTTCTTTTCGATAAAACCCGCGATGGGTCCATCCGGCGCGGTAGATTGCAGAAGCTCCACTTCTGTATCGCCCACGGGCATAAAGGCAGTTGTCACCTTCTGTTCGGCAACTGTCTCCTGCCCTTCCAGTTTCAGTCCCAATGTATTGACAAAGAACTTTAGAGATGCTTCAATGCTGTTTACTGCAACACCGATATGGTCTACCTTAATTATTTTCATATAATTACCTCCCTCTCAGTATTAACTGTATCGCGTATTAAATATCCTACTTTTTCTTGCCTTTTTTCTTGGCAAGAATCTCCTGAATTCTTTTTCCTATTTCAGCCGGGTTCTTTTCAACGATGACACCCGCCGCTTCCAGGGCTTTGAATTTTTCGTCTGCGGTTCCTTTTCCACCAGATATGATCGCACCTGCATGACCCATTCTTCTTCCCGGAGGGGCGGTTCGACCAGCGATAAAAGAGACAACCGGCTTGGTGAGATTGGATTTAATGAATTCAGCAGCCTCTTCCTCGGCTGTTCCACCGATTTCTCCGATCATAACGAGGGCCACTGTATCCGGATCTTTTTCATACAGCGCCAGCATGTCAACAAAGCCTGAACCTGGTATGGGATCACCACCGATACCTATGGACGTGCTCTGGCCTATTCCCAGATTGGTAAGTTGCCAGATTGCTTCGTAGGTGAGGGTTCCACTTCTTGAGATTACGCCCACGTTGCCCTTTTTATGGATGAAACTCGGCATAAAGCCGATCTTACCTACGCCGGGAGTGGTAATTCCCGGGCAGTTGCATCCAATCATCCGCGCATTAGATGTTTTGAGCACCTGTTTGACCTTGATCATGTCCGTTACAGGAATACCCTCAGTCATACATACGACGAGCCCGATCCCCGCTTCGATTGATTCAATAATCGCATCGGCAGAGAAGGCCGCAGGAGTATACAAGGCGGCGACATTCGCGCCCTGTTTTTCTACCGCATCGGCGACCCTGTTATATACGGGAATTCCATCGACGTCCATGCCCCCTTTACCCGGGGTAACCCCGGCTACCACCTTGGTTCCAAATTTAACCGATTCGCGGGTGTGAAAGGTTCCTTCCGAACCGGTAATACCCTGAACCACTACACGAGAATTTTTATCTAAAAGTATTGCCATGTTCAACTCACCCTTTCCTTAAAATTAGTCTATTGTTATTTAAGCAATGCAACAACCTTTTCGGCGGCTTCATAGAGACCGTCAGCCACGGTGAATTTCAAACCCGATTCTTTAAGGAGTTTCTTGCCTTCGTCCACATTTGTCCCCTGGAGCCTGATCACCATGGGCAGTTTCATATCGATATTCTTGGCAGCCTGGATGATTCCATTGGCTACGCGGTCGCATCGGAGAATGCCTCCAAAGATGTTCACAAGAATTGCTTTTACATTGGGGTCGGCAGTGAGAATACGAAATGCTTTTTCTATCTGGTCAGGACTGGCGCCGCCGCCGACATCGAGGAAGTTGGCCGGTTCGCCACCCGCCATCTTGATGAGATCCATGGTCGTCATGGCAAGGCCCGCGCCATTAACCATACATGCTATATTACCGTCTAATTTGATATAATTAACCCCTGCATTCTTGGCAATAACTTCGAGGGGGTCTTCCTCATTTTCATCTCTCAGTTGCTTGATGTCCGGATTGCGGAAGAGTCCGTCATCATCAAAATTTATCTTGGCATCCACGGCGATAAGGTTGCCCTCCACTGTGAGAACGAGTGGGTTGATCTCCACGAGAGAAGCATCCTTAGCCACAAATAGTTCATATAACCCTTTGGTGATGTTTGCGAATTGAGCACTGAGAGACTTGTCAGTCCCCAATCCCAAACCGTATGCAAGTTTCCTGGCCTCAAACGGGCTGAATCCAACTGCAGGTGGAACGGCACACTTGATGATTTTTTCCGGAGTCGCCTTGGCTACCTCTTCGATATCCATACCGCCAGCTTCCGAGGCCATGAAAACGATACATTCCTTGTCACGCGCGCGATCCACCACCATGCCAAGATAAAGCTCTTTCTTGATATTCGATGTTTCTTCAACCAGTACCTTCTGCACCTTAATTCCTTCCGGACCGGTCTGGTGGGTAATTAGTTGCATGCCAAGGATCTTCTTCGCTGCCTCGTAAGCTTCCTCGGGTGTTTTCGCCACTTTGACACCACCGCCTTTTCCTCTTCCGCCCGCATGGATCTGGGCCTTTACAATAGACGTCTTGTTAAGGGATTTAGCGATATCTCGAGCCTTTTCAGGTGTGTCAGCGACTTCACCGTTGGGTACGGGAACATTGTATGCGCGCAAGAGACTCTTAGCCTGATATTCGTGAATCTTCATTATGAACCTCCAATCATTATTAAATTAGATAGTAAATTAACTTGCTGTCAGGTCTGAAAAATATCTGGTGAGTGGTAGGATACCGGAGAAATAAAATACCTGCGTGGACAATTTAAACGCTGATGCGGGAGCCAATTTCTCTGGGAAAATCTTTGACCACTGCGAAAAAATCTACTACCTTTCTTTTATGAAGAGTTTGATGAAAGTTTTGCAGACTACTTGATCTTGATCAGGTGCGGTTCATATCACCCAAAATCGTTTCTGTCAACTTTTTTCTGTGACTATTCTGCAAATTTTTCTGGAAACTCCAGCACAGAACATGTGCAGGGGCTTGCAGGCCGGGATTGTAGATTTGGAATACCTTAGAAATTAGGAAATGATATTAATAATTTATGGCCTTCACAGGGAACGCTATTCATGTTAAATGACCATGCGCATGAGACGCTTTATCGCAGGACTTATCGGAGGTAAAAGGCAGGTCGGCATAAACGACTGAGACCTTGGAATAAAGGCTCATTTTCCATTATCCAAAGGTCTCATCGAATAAATTTAGCTTATCCTGTTTATCCTGTCTCTATTCAATTATGGACGGTACTCATAGGTTTCGTACTCTGTTTTCTGTCCGAGCAGAGCGTCAATCTGATCCTGAATCTTTGCCCTCTCTTTACTGGACTCCCATGCCTTCCATGCGGAAAGACTATCCCATGTGCTGATAACAAGATACTCATTCTGCCTGTCCACATTTTTCAAAGACTCCCCTGATACATAACCTGGCTGTTTCATGCTAAGTGACCTGAGCTGCATGACCAGTTCCTTCAATTGAGCTGCCTTATCCGCGGCTACCTTCCTTTTAATGAGAATTTTAACTGCCATTTTCGACCTCCTACATTACTTTGTGGGTTGTCTTTCCGGGGCTTAGATCTGAATTCCACCAACCGCGTTTACATGAATTAATGATATTCGTGTTAAGGAACACTGTCAAGTCTTTTTGTTGCTAACAGTCTTTTTGTGGCTTTGTCTTTTCATCTGACAATAGCGTAACACGTTGATACAACTCAACGGAAGTGAACGGCAATTGAATCTCTGCACTAATTTTTGAGCTGAGAGTGCTCATGGAAAAATTCGCTGCGTAAGAGATTAGGTGGGGGGCATTCAGATATTATGACGAAGAGATGCAAGAAGCTTTTCTATTTCAAGATTTATTGCGGAAGCCGGGAATAGAATTCGCTAAGTACACTGGTTCATAAATTCGGTTACGTATTTTATGCCACAGTTCGGAAATTTCCATGTACTATTGTCATTTCGGGTGTAGCGAGAAATCTTAGTAGTAGGGGTAAAACTAAAAGATATCTCCCTTCGGTCGATATGACACCCTAATAATGAAATGATGTACTTAGGCGATATGGATCCTTCAAAATTAATCCTTCTATATTCCTCGTCGTCATTATGGGCGCAAACCAGGATAGCCTCCCCTGATTTTACTTTTAGATAAACTTCTTCCGGCGATATTTGTATAGCTTCCGTCACGACATTCCTCCTATTTTTAATTCTGTTATTTGTAACCCACCCCTGGAACATGGACCACATCCAGATAGAATCAGAGTTCTTCCGTTTCGTTTTTTATGATTGATCAACGTGAGATCCGGAGAAATTACTTCACTCCAGAACCACCAACACCTGACCCGTCTTCACCTTGTCTTCTTCATTTTACCCTGACCTTTTTGATTCTTCCGTTTGTGGGCGCGCAAATGGGATTATTCATTTTCATCGCCTCAAAAACGATGATCTCGTTATCAAACTTAACTTCATCTCCAACGCTTGCCAAGACTTCAGATATGGTCCCCGGCATTGGAGCCGATACTTCTACGCTCATAATACCTCTTCCTGCAAATATTAGTCAGTGAGCTAAAATATTTCATCTTTTATCAGAACTTGAAGTTGCCGAAATTGGACTCCGGAATCAGCTTGAGCAGTGAAACCTCGAAGGCCAGGGCCAGCGCGTCGCGACAGTCCTTCAGCGGCAGCGTCCCGTCATTGAAGAGCCGCGCCTCCATATAGAAGGGATGTGCCTCCCGGTTATACTTGTCGATCATCATCTGCTGAAATTTCCCGGCTGCCTCTTCATCCATCACTTCACCCCGTTTTTTCCGGTTGGTCCGCTCCAGGCTGGTGAGGATGAAGCCGGCGGTCGCTCCGGACATGACTGATGTCCTCGCCCGCATGGTGGCGAAGATGAACAGAGGATCGAAGGTTCTCCCGCACATGCCGAAGTTCGCAGCGCCGTGGTCGGGACCGATGATCCACTGAATCCTGGGAACCTCCGCACAGGCGCAGGCCCTCACCATGCCGGACCCGTACTTGCCGATGCCCGCATATTCCTCCGCAGTGCCGACCATGTAACCTGGAGAGTTCTGTATGTAAAGAATGGGGATTTTCATGGTGCAACAGCGTATCACCCACTCGATGGCCTTACGGGCTGAATCCACAAATATGACACCGTTATTGTTGCTCCCTATGACTCCCACAGGAATCCCTTTCAAAAAGATCTTTCCGCAAACGATGTTGTCGCCGCGGCCTATATTGTAGTGACGCTTGTACTCGCTGAAATAGCTGTCATCAGCAATGCCGGCGAGCACTTCGCGCACGTTGATCCCCTTGGAGGTCTCCTTCGGCAGAACTTGGTAAAGGTGGTCGGCTGGAACCTTTGGCTCGAGAGGCTTTCGCCGTTCAATATGGAGGCTCTGCTTCGGATCAAAGGCCAGCAGTTCCCTGAGCTTCTCGATACCCTCGTCCTGTGATTTCACAAAATGATCGGCTCCGCCTGAGATATGGGTATGGACTCTCGCGCCGCCAAGATCCTCCATGCTCACCTTTTCCCCAATCGCGGATTCCACCATGGGAGGACCGCCGAGAAAGGAGTACGACATCCCGTCGATCATGATGGATTCGCAGGCAAGATAGACGATATAGGCACCTCCCGCCGTGTTCCCCCCGGTACTTAAAGAATATTGCTTCAGCCCCTTGGCCGACATCCTGCACATGTTGTAGAAGAAATGGCCGAACTGGTTTCTCCCGGGAAAGATCCTGTCCTGCATGGGAAGAAAGGCGCCCGCCGAATCGGCGATGTACACGAAATTAAGCCCGCACTTCTCCGCGATCTCCTGGGCCCTGAGGTGCTTCTTGCAGCTTATCGGGTAGTAGGCCCCGGCGGTCACCCGGCTGTCGTTGGCGAGTATCATTACCCAGTTGCCGTGGACCTTCCCTATACCCGTTACGAGGCCTGCAGAGGGTACATCCTTTGCCAGTTCGTAATCAATCCCGAAGCCGGCGCCCCGGCTCAGCTCGAAAAATTCCGTGCCGGGGTCGACGAGCTGCTTGATAAGCTGGCGAGGTGGTTTCTTTCCCTGTTTGTGAAGGCGTTCGTTCTGTGCCTGACCTCCCGGGTTGTAAGCCTTCTCCCAGAGTTCGTAGATCTTTTCCTCCTCAGCCAGCCAGTGCTTGCGGTTCTCCTCGTACTCCAGTTCCCTTTTCTGTTCGCACGACATGTTCTTGTCCGTTATCTCTGCCACGTTTACATCTCCTTCCCTATTCTATAATATTCCCAATATCTAAGCTCCGGTGGCACCGAATTGAGAGGCTCTTGAGTATTTTTTTATGCCGATTACGGTGTCTTTCGTTAAACATCATGACTGAACGTGCCCGGTCTCATCACGTGGCGCATATGTGCCAGGATTTTCTTAGGGAATCCTGACTCCGTCACATGATCCAGCCGATCTCCACTGCCTCTCAGGGGTTTTGCCTTTACACATATTATTTATAAAAGTCCCATGAGTATCCTTCCTGGTTATCGTATTTTGCACCCTGCTGTTTGAGATAGCCCCAATAGGCAAGTTCATCGATGTGAAGCTCCGCCTCCTTCAATGCGTCAATCACTTCCCTGGTGTCCGGCGGACATCCCGTAACTTTTAGCGCCTTCCTGATATGCGGATTTTCGTTGTTTGCCTTGATGATGCAATTGCCTATGAGAACGGTTTTATCATACCCCGGTCGCGCCTGCATTTTCTTGCCGTTGAGGATCTCAACCTTCGGAAGGGGCTGGCCCGTAAATGCGGACAGCGCAAGGATATTGACCATGTTGGCAAGCGGGGTGCATCCGGAGCAGAGAGTTTCATCGTATTTGGGCAAGGCAACGCCTGTCACACCGAATTTTTCAAAGATGGACGGGCCGGTGTTGTCTTTTTTCCATCCCCAGTCCCATTTGAGCGGCTTTATGTGATCTTCCAGGACCTCACCTCTGATTGCATAATCTTTGAGGTCAAGGGACTTGCCGTGACGTTCTGCATACTCAACTAAATGGATGATATCCTGCGGGTCGTAGCCTATGGTCTTTGCAGCAACCATGTCGGCGCCAAGGATATCGCGGGACGCAATGATGATACCTTTTCTGAATGCGTTTCCGAAATGAAGAGGACCTCGCTCCAAGGCATAGATGCCATCCACAATGGTAAGCGACGGCTTTACGCAATCAGCGACGAATGTGAAACAATACTCCAGGCCGGGACTTGCATGATGGCAGATTTTTTTCGAGGAGGTTTTCAAGCAACCTTTAAGGTTTTTCAGTCCCAGGGATACTTTCGTCTGGGCGTGGGTCTTCAGAACGGGAAAGTTGATGAGAAAGTCGGATCCCATGGCCTCTTTTGCAATATTAAGAGTGAGTCCTTTCCGGACTTTAAAATTCACGGATTTACCGGCATTAAAATCAACGAGCTTGACGCCATACTTTTTTACCATTGAGGTATATCCGAGACCCGCGAAGGCCGCCATGGTACCAAGACCTTCCTTAATTTGAACCGATCCCTCACCGATGGATATTTCTCCGCATCCGTGATCCTTGAGCAAGATGATCAGATCCTCCACAAGACGCGTCGTCGTGAACACGCCGAATGGCGCTATCTTGAACTGGTCATCCCAGGTGATGAGATTTGGTTTAATCAGCACCCTGCTGTTTCTCTCCAGTTTCTCAAGGCCGCTGCAAAGCTCGACTGCCTCTCTGAGAGAATCGGGGCTGCCGTTGTATTGAACTAAAGATATCAGCGGTTTCATGGCGGGCTTCCTTCGACAAAAACTACCCTACTTATCTGAACGTGCAATCATCAAAATATTTACCGCCCCAATTTCAGGGGTCAGGTCACTTGACGTCATGCTTTCATGTACGAGTTGAACCACTCCATTGCATCCTCGTCTTTGATGCCCAGTTTCTTGCCGTGATCGGGTTTGAAGAATGCAAAGGTCCCTCTGGCTTTCGCGCAAAGTTCCCCGCCTTCGTTAAAGATATTTGCTTCTGCCAGGCAGTCGCGATCATTTTTGACTTCGAGCACTTTCCCCACGGCCTTCAATTCCTTGTCAATCGTGATGGGCTTCAAAAAGTCAACCGTCATGGACTTGGTCATGCCGAGGCATCTCATTTTATGAACAACGGCCCTTCCCATAACTTCATCTAAAATAGTTGATATAACCCCTCCGTGGACCAGGTTTTTCCATCCGCAGAGATGGGCCGGAACCTTAACCCATGAAAAAATTGATTCGCCGTCAGTGAAAAATTCCAAGCGAAGCCCTTGCGGATTAGCAGGGCTGCACCCAAAGCACATGCTGTCGGTCCTGTTCGGTAGATGTTTGAGATTTTCTGTCGAGTTCATAAAGCAACACTCCATTGGTATCTTAGTTGACTTTACCCTTATATCTGTGTCGCTTCCTTTACCATATTTCAAATTATGATTCCGTGATTTTTTGAGCATGCTTGCTGGAAATTGCTTATTGATGATTCATGAAGGAAAAATTCTTCAGGAAGGGATTAAAAGTAATTTTAACCACCGATAATTTCAAGCTGTTCGTCTGCGTCTTTAATACTGCGGGCACTTTCCGTCAGACTTCTCATTCTCTTGCATCCGCAGCCCTCGGCGCCAGCCCGAGCATGAGGAGGGCACAGCAGAGGAGGATCACGACATTTGCCTGCCAGACGTATGTATAGTATCCCGACAAGTCGTATATCAGCCCTCCTATGAAAGGACCGATCCCACCGCATATGCCCATGAAAAAGGTGAGCCACCCGTAGACAGAGCCCAGGACATGCCTGCCGAAACGATCTGCAAGGAGGATGGGCATCATGGGCCCCAGGGACCCGTACCCGAAACCGTAGATGAGGGCATAGAAATAGAGGCGCTGGGCTGTGGTCGCCATTAGCAGGAGGACCATCCCCGCCGCCATGATGATCATACCCAGAACAGCCGAATATTTGACATCCTTCACCCGGTCACTCAACCAGCCGAAAAAGAACTGGCCGCAGAAACCGCCAAAGCCGAGTACCCCCAGGGAGGAAGCGGCAACGAGATTCTCGATATTATTATCCAGTGCGTATGCCACCTGATGGACGAAGACTGCCATAAGGGTCATGACGGCCAGGGAGAAGCTGGTTACGAGGATCCAGAAGCGAGAATTTCTTAAAATGACTTTAGAGGAAAAATGCGCCGGGTGCCTTTCGGCATGATCGGCCTCCAGCGCCTGAGATCTCTTTATTTCCCCGTCAGGGAAGAGCCCATAACTCTCAGGATTCATGCGTCCCATAAACAACTGGGAGATTGAGACTCCAATGAGAATGAATATGATCCCCAGAAAGATAAACCCATAGTGCCAGTCGTAATTCTTCACGATATAGCCAGCCAGAGGAGTCAGGGCCATAGTCCCGAAACTGACACCCATTGTGGATATTCCTATGGCAGTGCCCCTTTTTCTTATGAACCACTTCCCCACGGAAGAATTGACCACGAGAAGCCCCATGCAGGCAGTACCGGCGCCGCAGAGGACGCCATAGGCAAGATAGAAATGAAGGGGCGTTCTGGCAAGACCCGTCAGAATGTAGCTCACTGCGGCAACGATGGCCCCTGCTGTGATGATCCACCTTGGCGCCACTTTATCGAGCATTCTACCCAAAAAAATGGCGCAGAAGGAATAGACTATCATGTTGATTGAGGCGCCGAGGGATATGACGGATCGGGACCATCCGTAATCAACGGACATGGGCTTCACAAAAACTCCGAAGGAGTAGCGGGCCCCGTAACTGATGCTTGAAATCAGAAACGCCCCCATGACCACATACCAGCCCCAGAATATGCTTTTTTTTTCTTTCATGAGACAGTTTCTTTTTTCTCAAGCGTAACGTACATCTTTTTCACCCTGCGCCTTCAGTCGGCACGGTATCTGAAGTTGGCGTCACGGATTCAGGAGTTTAAATCCCGATGCCGGCTCCAGCAGACGAAGGCCGGTGCTGTCCAGAAGTTCAAAAAGAATGATTTCCATCACATGCCATACCCTGACTCCCCGGCGTACACAGCCGGTTGTCGTTTCTGCCCTCCTGCCGCAGGCCATGTGCATGTGCAGGAGAGGCTTGCCCTCATCGTCTGGAAATACTGTTCCTACACCCGCTACTTCATGGACGTTCTGCAAAATGTGCGTCATGGGTTCTATCGGCAGTGTTCGACCCTCCCTGGGACCGACAACAAGTGTGCTTACTTCGTCTGCGCTGCCGAGGACAATCAAGGCGGCAGCGCTTATGGACTGTTGCGCGGCGAAAATTTCGATGGCCTCATGCACCACATCTCCATCCTCGAGCCTGATAACAAATATGCGGCCTTGTTTTGCCTGTGAGTATTTCATTGAAAATGCATCTCCTCGCTCATCATTCTATGACGACTAATAAGGCTATCCCTGATATTCTTCCTATGCCACCTTGCTTTTTCCCCGGGGAAGAATAAGGAAAATGACCGTGCATGTCAAAGAGTTTCTCATGACAACTTGCGGATGAGGCGCATTTATGACTGACTGAAATTTCCAAACGAAGATTGTTGCGGGATGAATGTAGACCGGAAATTTACTATGGCCTTAAATTCAAAATGACAGACAGCGGGAATCAAGCCCTTGAGACAAAAAAAGGGTGGATGGTAAAAGGAGGGAAAAAGGAACCATCCACCCGCTCGCTATATAAACTGAAAGGGATCAAGAATGCTGACCCCCCTCTCAGAATCTCTGGAAAGGGGGTCGATGGATGGCAAAGGAGGGAAGGGAAACCATCCATCGATCTTAAAAAAATTACAAGTAGAACTAAGTCTCGTCGGTAAAAAAATCAGGAAGAAAAAATGCTACGCTTTGGTCGCCAGACTTTAACTCGTCTTCTCTTTTTTCCTGGGGTTGTTCTCTCGCTGTCGTTTTTTCTATACTGCCGCTTTTTTCTTCCGATATGAAAAACTCATATACAAAACCAAATTCTGATTGTGACAGCGTATCTTCCTGATCGGCGCTCTGTGAACTCTGTTTCTTCTCCTCCTTTTCCATTAACCGTTTTATTTATATACTATGAGTCCAGCGAGACCCCTGAGCAATGCCTTTCATGAATTATTTCATCAGATTAAAATCTCAAAGGTATCTTCCTGCCTATTGGGGTCTCGTTAGCTTATACTTGAGCAAGATAAGTGCCAAAACTTGAGATTGACGGGAGAGGAAATTTACGCTACATAAGATTATCTTTTAAATACAAGGGATTACTAATATTCCAAATGGTAATTATTCCATCAATATGGCAGCAAAATAATAAGATATCGACGCGGGCACTCGACAAATAGTGCGATTTATGCACGGACACAAACCCCTACAGTTGGCGAATGCAGGAACAGCTGGTGTTCTATCTTCTGTGCACATATAGCACGCCATGTGCTTAATACGCACATATATGCAGTTCCTTTTGAGAAGAATGAAAAGCGCATACTGATCCGCAAGAGTCATAGCGGTTAACGTGCCATGAGTGCATACGCCTGGAAATTCTGTTTTCTTCTAATTTCTGAATTCCCCACTTGCTATACTGGTTGACAGTTAAACAAGAGACTAGCATTTTTGTCACGGCTAAATTCTCATGTTTGGTGGCTTTCGGCGCGTCTCTTTCAGCCTTCTGGATCATAGTCGCCAACTTCTGGATGCAGACGCCGGCGGGCGGCTTGCGTCTGCATTATCTGGAGAGACAAAAAGATGCGATCTGAGACTTACTTTTTCAATTGGTGTCCTCCTCGAAATCCGAACTGATTTCAGGAGCTGTCGGTATCCTTGTTTCGTTTGGGCGTGTTTGTCAAAATAAGTTTCATTCTTTACTTACGAAATTCTATTTATTACGGAGAACTTATATGGATCGGGAAGCCGGAAATGGTATGCCTTTCGCATTTGGTTGATATGTTTCAGATAATCTTCCTTGAAATATCAATGTCCAGGCTGACTTTCTTATATTATTTAAATTATTCATGAATTCCTTTGCCTAAGATTAATGCAAAGAGCTTAAAAGCATCAATAATTGGTGGTTTTTATGATTCATCAACATGGTCATCAACAATCTTATCAACAAGTTTGTTCATCCCTGTTGCGGGTGCTCTCCGATGGTGCGTCATTGCTTGTTTCCAGCAATGGCCTCTCCCGTAATGACCGCCTGCAGAGGAAGGCCGCGCTACGTTTCTGCCTGTACAGAACTCACGCCGCTTTCAGAGCGACGATGCGGCCAAGACAGGCTCTGCAAGAATCCACAGCATGCATCTCCGAAGATCCTTATCAGGTAAGGCTTTCATGCGTCTCCGGTTGAAAATCATACGGATGAACGAAATGGAGCAACGAGACTATAGAAATTCATAAACAAACATTCTATCTGGAATTAAAGATAATCGGAGAGCATCAATTGTGTGTGGCGGGTTTTTCAGGATGAACCATCTGTCATTGAGACAGTTCTCCATAATTGCCTTGCACGATCACTCTTTCACTTTGCCGCAAAATCGGGAATCTGAATCCATGAATAGTCGGAAATTCGTTGTGGAGCTTTGTATTTGGATGCAATGAGACTAAAATGGCTAGGTGTGGGATATTAAAGGGACTCGAACATGTAAGTATTTCATCTAATATGTCTTTTCAGATCACGATAAAAGTTTTCGTGTGGTCCAAGGGAAACTAAGAATAACTCACGCTCATCGAATTCATAAGCCAGGAGAAAAAGTTTTTTGCCAGCCTTGAATTTGTGTACATGGATTCCCGTGAGGTCCCCTTTTTTTGGCTCGCCCGATTTAGCATTTTTCTGTAGGTTGCTTATCTCCTGATCAAGCTCCTCAATCTCTGCCTTATTGAGATGTTTCTTTTGCCTTGCAAATAGTGGAGATTGGGAGACTTGCCTGGTCATTTCCCTTCTCCAAATGCGTAAGGCGTTTTTTGCCCACTCCTCAACTGAGCCCGCCCGAGCAGTATATCTTTAATGAACGACATGGGCAGATCAGGATTCTCCTCGGCAATTTTTCCAAGCTTAGCCCAATATTCTATCTGGCCGGCAAGTGATCTGTTTTCTATATTCGCATGAACCGCTGCACTTGCGGCAAGATCCTCTGATATTTTAACAGCCCTTGGCATCCTTTATCACCCCCCTTAGTCTATGCCTGGAGGATATTTTATTTCATAAAGATATATATTGCAACCAAAATAATTTGCTGGTTTTCCTGAGTTCATCCACTCCTTGATTCTTGTCTGGCGACGCGCTCAAGAATTACTTTACCAATGGGAGCCCCCTGTGAAACGGACGGCAACATCATTCAGACTTAAGCAGGTCATGTTGAAGATATTCCGAGAGTATCAACTATCGGTGGAGTCGGGTTATTCGAGATGGACCATCCAGCATTGAGGATCATCCGCGAAGAGATCAGGGGCGCCTCGGGATTTTGAATAGGCGTACGCTACGGCCCGGCAGCCACGGCAGGATGGCCAGAGAGAACATTTCCCGCATTCCCCCTTGTAACTTTCTCTTTGCCTGAGACGCCAGAGGACTTTGGAGGTGGACCAGATCTGCCGCAGGGAGGTTTTGCGCAGGTTGCCTATCTTGAGCCCGATGCGGCGGCAGGGCATGACAGACCCGTCACTGGTAATGGTTACTCCTGAGAAACCGGCGCTGCAGCCGGAAAGGGCCAGCTCGCTTTCCGGTGACGGTTTGAATCCCGAAAGGACTCCGGCCAAAGGATCCCCGGAGGCGACTTCGAAGGAAGGGCTGTTTAATGCGAGCGCTCTTTCGTAGGCCGTCTTGATCTCCTGAGCGGTAAGAAGGATGTCCAATAGGCTTTCACCGCTTCCGCAGGGAACCAGACGGGAAAAGCCAATGCCGGAGAAGCCATCTGCTTCTGCTATCTTTACTGTTTCTTCTATGCTGTCGATGTTGAGGCGGGAGAGGGTCATATTGGCGCTTACGCAATTCCCCTCATCGATGAGAAGGCGGGCGCCTTTAGTTGCGGCGGCAAAGCTTCCCGGACCTCTGATGATATCGTGTATTTCGGGAGGGCCTTCAAGACTGACCTGGACGTCCGCAATGCCTATGGCTGATGCCTTTCGGGCGTCTTCTTCGGTAATAAGGCATCCGTTGGTCAGAATTGCTACCTTGTAACCGCTCTGTCGGGCATGGGTTATTACATCCCACAGCCCTTTATAGAGGAAAGGCTCGCCACCGGTAAAATGAATCGACGGGGACAGAGATATATCGTACTCCTTCTCCCAGGCCTCCAACATCTCTGTGGCCCCGTCGATATGCGGCTTCAATTCATCAATGGACATTTCTCGAGGTTTTCTCCGCTGCTGATAGCAATGCCGGCATCGGAGATTGCAACGCTCGGTGAGATGCCACTGGATAAAGAAATCAAATGTCTTTGTTGCCTGACCGGCAACTATTTGCCTTTGCACTTCTTTCAACTGTAGCATACCTTACCAGACTCCGCAGACCTCATGTACGACCAGAACTTTTCCTCTTTGCGCTTGGCTCGTTTGCTCAGTTCGTTCCTTTTCAGGGTCCTCATCCTTTTCACCTCCTTTCATGTTGTTCTTAAGCCTGGGGATACAAACTCCTAAATGATTAATACCGATCATCAGTAGGATTATCTTTGAAAAATTACATAAGACCGATAGTCCTGTCAGTGACGCCCCGTGGGGGGGGTAACACCAAGCACAAAAATAAACTTTGCTACATTTCCCCCTTTTGAAAAGGGGGATTTATAAGATGAATCCGCCTTCTTATTAAAAGGGGAAAAGTTATTCACGGATACGTTCTTATCAGTCGCGCTCGAGATGGCGCAGGCCGCCTTTCCCGGCGACAATGACATCCGTGGCTATACGTATAAACAGCCCGTGTTCGAGAACCCCCGCACGCGCCTTCAAATCGGCAGCCAGTTTAGCCGGGTCACTTATGGGACCAAATTTGGCGTCGAGAATGATGTTACCCTGGTCGCTTTTGAAAAGTTTTTCATCGCTATTTCTTCTTGGCTTCACTTCAGCCCCAAGTTTTTCCAGGAAAAAAATATGGGACTGCCATCCGAAGGGGGCCACTTCAATGGGGACGGCGCACCGCGTGCCGAGGACTGGTGACATCTTCGATTCATCTACGATGATGATCTCACATAGGCTCGCCTGGGCGACGATCTTCTCTCTCAACAGGGCGCCGCCGCCGCCCTTTATCAGGTTAAGGTGTTCATCCACCTCATCGGCTCCGTCGATGGTAAGATCGATGACGGAGTGCCTGTTCAGGGTGGTAAGGTGAATCCCCAATCTCCGCGCATCCTCGAACACCTTCCGGGAACAGGGCACACCGCGTATGTTTTGCAACGCTCCTGAACGGATCAGATATGCAATTCGTTTTACTGCAAAAAAAGCTGTGCTGCCATGACCTAAGCCCACGATCATGCCCGATTGCACGAACTCGACGGCCCGGCGCGCCGCCTGCTCTTTCAGTCTTGAGGTATCAGAGCCCACTCGTGAACTCCTCCTGCCTTTCAGAGGCTATGTCATTATTCCTTCTCTTGTCATTTTGGTGAGCCGAAGCCCTGAGCAGCAAAAGAACAGCGAGAAATCCTTGTCCCGAGCAAAGGGAGGGATCTTAAAGACTCCTCCCGGAGTTTACCCTGAGTAAAACGAAGGGGTCGATATGACACCTTAATAATGAAATAATGTACTAAGGATCAATATAGACTTATTTTTAAAAAATAAAAATAGATAAATTCGTAAAGTGTTACGTGGTATATAGAGGACATGTGGTGATCCTGTCTCAAATTGCTGTTTGAAAGATAGCTCGAGATCGTCGTAATCAGTTTCTTTTTTTTGTGGTATAATAACAAAAGACGCAGAAGAAATTTAATGAATGATGGAAAAATCCGAGTCACCCTTGAACATCCTGATTGTTGATGACGAGCTGAACATTAGAAAGACTCTGTCGGTCTGTCTGGAGACGGAAGGACACAGAGTTGTCGCGGTCAGTAATTACGAGGATGCCCTCTCTGAAAACGCCCGCCGCTCCTTTGACGTGGCTTTTGTGGATCTCCGTCTCGGAACAAAAAGCGGCCTCGACCTCATCCCGCCGCTTCTTTCAGGCTCACCCTGGCTGAAGATCATCGTCATCACGGCCTATGCATCTATCGATACAGCGGTGGATGCAATGAAGAGAGGAGCTGCCGATTATATTCCGAAACCCTTCACGCCTTCCCAGGTAAAACTCTGCGTTAATAAAGTTGCAGAGGTCCGTTCGCTGGAGCAGCGTGTAGATGCCCTCCAGGCAGATTTGAACCGCAGCAATCCCGAAGTGGACCTCAGCACGACAAGTCCCATCATGCAACGGGCTATCGAACAGGCAAAGCAGGTGGCCCCGGCAGACGCTATTGTTTTGCTCACGGGAGAGAACGGAACCGGAAAAAGTGTTTTAGCGCGGGCTATCCACAGGTGGAGCAAGCGGGCAAATAAGCCTTTCGCAGAGATCTCATGCCCCGCACTTTCCGCAGAGCTTCTGGAGAGCGAGCTTTTTGGACACGTGAAAGGGGCATTTACAGGCGCCGTGCGAGACCATCAGGGCCGGATCGCCTTCTGTGAAGGAGGAACGCTATTTTTGGATGAGATAGGCGATCTGCCGCTGTCCATTCAGCCGAAGCTTTTACGGTTCATCCAGGAAAGGGAATACGAACGTCTCGGCGACCATGTGACCCGGAAAGCGGATGTCCGCCTGATTGCAGCGACTAACATGGATATCGAGGACGCCGTCAGAAATAATCGTTTCCGCGAAGACCTCTTCTATCGGCTGAATGTTATCCAGATAGAGATCCCGCCTCTCCGGGAACGGCCCGATGATATTGCCGACCTGGCCCGGAGACTGCTTATCTTTTTCGGAAGAAGCCATCACTGCGCTCTTCAGCACTTCAGCGAAGAAGCGCTGCAGGTGCTTCGCCGTTATCCCTGGCCTGGAAACGTGCGGGAGCTGCGAAATGTCATTGAACGGGCGTCAATACTCTGTAAGTCAGAGTTAGTAGGAATCGAATATCTGCCGGAAAAACTTCTACCTGCCGAAGACTGTCCTAAACTAGGAGATCATGTTTCTCTCGACAAAATAGAGGAGATGCACACCAGGCGCGTCCTTGCTTCAGCGAAATCATTACAGGAAGCCGCCGATATCCTCGGGGTAGATCAGGCAACCCTCTGGCGTCGTCGGAAGCGTTATAACATCTGAAGAGACGCACCTCTCTGCCCCATTTCCCCTCCGGAGACAAATTGCACTTTGCAATACATGTATTGCCTTCTTCTTGCTAAGTGCAAGGCAAAGCGGATTACGCAAATCCATAAGCGCTGATATTATTGTATTTCTCTATGGCACACCGGTTGCTTTAACACAGTGACGCAAGGAGAGAAACTATGTTTAGTTTAAGACAGAAGTTATTTCTTGGATTCGGCGGCCTGCTGCTGATTATCGCATTGACCGGTATTCAAAGCATCAGTAAAGTCACAGAACTGGGCGATGCAATCGATGTCATCCTCAGAGAGAATTATCAAAGCGTGCTCGCCTGTCAGAACATGAAAGAATCCCTGGAAAGAATGGACAGCGGGGCGCTTTTTATCCTTTCCGGCTATGAAAAGGAGGGAAGGGAGGCCATTGACGGAAAACTGCCGGAGTTTGAAAAGGCGCTGGCGATCGAATTGAATAACATCACTGTCCCGGGAGAAGGAGAGAAGGCCGCCCAGCTTAAGGAACTTTTTGCAAAATATAAGACCACGATTCAAGGCATGGAGGATCGAACCATCCCACATGAAACGCGGCGGGACATTTATTTCAAAGAATTGTTTCCATTGTTTCGGGATATAAAGGAAACGGCGGATGCGATCCTTAATCTGAACCAGCAGAATATGTACGATGCTAATCAATCGGCGCGCCATAAGGCAACCAAGGCGCGTGAGCAGATGTATTTTCTCCTGATTCTCGGCGCTGTCCTGGCTATCGCCTACGTATTCTTAATTGGCAAATGGATCCTCCGCCCGATTGAACGTCTGACGCAGTCCGCTGAGGAGATCAAACGGGGTAATCTGGATCTCATAGTTAAGACCGATACCCGTGATGAAATAGGGCGACTTTCGGAGGCATTCAACGCAATGACAGCAAGTCTTCGGGAAGTGCGCCGCAGCGATGAAGCAAAGCTTGTCAGGATTCAGCACTCGACGCAGCAGACATTCGACAATCTTCCGGATGCCGTGGCAATTCTCGACCTGGAGGGAAAGGTGGAGACGGCAACGGAAACAGCCGGAAACATCTTTGGACTGAAGCGCAACATCCAGATTGAAAGCGTACCTTTTAAATGGATAACCGATCTATACAGAAACGCCCTCAAAGGAGATCACGCCTCGTCGAAAGAAGACGCGACGGCTGTCGTGCAGCACTTCGTCGACGCGGAGGAGCATTTCTTCCGGCCCATGACCGCCCCTATCCTGAATAATAAAAGGGAGCTTATCGGCATAATCCTTATCCTCAAGGACGTAACAGATAAACTGGAGCAAGACGAACTAAAAAAAGGCGTCATATCCACGGTCTCACATCAGTTGAAAACGCCCCTTACGTCCATTCGCATGGCCATTCACCTCCTCCTCGATGAAAAGGTCGGACCTCTCACTCCCAAGCAGCAGGAACTCTTGATTGCAGCACGGGAAGACAGCGAACACCTTCAGAAGATCCTTGTTAATCTGCTTGATATCAGCCGTATAGTATCAGGTAAAATGGCTATGGAGTTTCATGCGGTCCCGCCCCATCAAATCATCTCGGAGACTGTTGAATCTTTCCGGGGAGCGGCCCTCGGCCACGGTGTGAAAATTCACACACTGCTGCCCGGTGACCTGCCCGAAGTCCGGGCTGATAGGATGCGGATCGGGCATGTCTTCGCCAACCTCTTGTCTAATGCCCTGAGGTACACCGCATCAGGTGACACAGTGACTGTAACAGCACAGGCTGGTGAAGAACATGTTGAGTTCTCCATTTCGGATACCGGTAGGGGAATACCCGAGCAGTATCTCTCCCGGATCTTCGATCCATTCTTTCGCGTTCCGGGGCAGGAAGCCGATACGGGAACGGGCTTAGGTCTTTCCATAGTCAAGGAAATTGTCGAGGCACACGGGGGAGCAGTCAGTGTAAAAAGCCGCGTAGGTGAGGGAACCACCATCTCTTTTACCCTTCCGAAATCCAATCCAGACGCCCATTCGCATAAGAATGAGGAAAAGAAACCATAAAAAAGGAACGATCTTTCCCGTTACATCAAAAAAAACAGCTCGCAGATCATTTATTTAAGGGAGTGTAAACTATGTTAGTGGATATTGTTTATTTTATTGTCACCATTCTCTTCTTTGGCATCGCTGTCTTGTTTGCCAAGGCCTGTGGGAGGTTTTAGCCATGCTGGACATCGTTGTCGGTCTCATCGGCGTCGTTTTGATCATCTATCTTTTGGCCACTGTCATTCGGCCGGAATTATTTTAACGAAGGTATCACAAAATGGACATGTATGGCTGGCTGCAACTCGCAGCCTTTGTCGGCCTGCTCCTGCTCCTGACCAAGCCGATGGGACTTTACCTGTTTCGCGTTCTGGACGGCGAAGGACGCACTTTTCTCGATCCCGTCCTGAAGTCAGTGGAACTGTTGTTTTACCGGATCTTCCCGGTGGATCGAAAACAGGAACAGGACTGGAAGCAATATACCATTTCTATGCTCATGTTCAGTCTTATTGGCCTGCTTTTTACCTATCTGATACTCCGGCTGCAACACCTGCTGCCTTTGAACCCACAAGGCCTTGGCCCTGTCAGCCCCGATCTGGCCTTCAATACGGCGGCCAGTTTTACCACCAATACCAACTGGCAAAACTACGGCGGCGAAGCGACCTTGTCCTACTTTTCGCAGATGGTGGGACTGGCGTTCCATAATTTTGTTTCCGCCGCTGTGGGGATCGCCATTGCCGCCGCCCTGGTACGGGGCATTGCCCGCCATACCGCCAAGACCATCGGCAACTTCTGGGTGGACATGGTGCGCGTGAATCTCTATCTGCTTTTGCCGATCTGTCTCATCTATGCCCTCTTTCTGGTCTCCCAGGGGATGATCCAGAATTTCAAAGCCTATGATACGGTGAAAGTGGTCGAACCATACACGACTCAGGTCGAGAAAAAGGATGCCGGCGGTCAGGCTTTGAAGGATGCTCAGGGGAAACCGGTAATGGAAGATAAAAAAGTTGATATCCAGACAATCGCCCAGGGACCCATGGCCTCCCAAGTGGCTATCAAGATGCTCGGGACCAACGGCGGCGGTTTCACAAATGCCAACGCCGCTCATCCCTATGAAAATCCGACGCCGCTCTCGAATCTCATCCAGATGCTGTCCATCTTTCTTATCCCTAGCGGCCTCACCTACTATCTCGGCCGGATGGTGAAGAACCGTCGACACGGCTGGGCGATCTGGGGGGCGATGGCCGTGCTTTTTCTGGCCGGTGTCCTGATCTGCTGGTCGGCCGAGTCGGCCGGCAATCCCCATCTGACGGCCCTGGGCATTGAGCGTGCCGGGGGCAACATGGAGGGGAAAGAGGTGCGTTTCGGAATTTTCAATTCCGCACTTTTTGCCACCGTTACCACCGACGCCTCCTGCGGAGCGGTAAATTCTATGCATGACTCCTTCACTCCTCTGGGAGGACTCGTTCCTCTGGTCAACATGGAACTGGGTGAGGTGGTTTTTGGCGGGGTGGGCGCCGGTCTCTACGGCATGCTGGTTTTCGTAATACTGACGGTATTTCTGGCCGGTTTGATGGTGGGGCGTACACCGGAATATCTGGGGAAGAAAATCGAGGCCTATGATGTCAAGGTCAGCGTCCTTGCCGTGCTGGTCCTCTGTTTCAGCATTCTCGGCTTTGCGGCCTGGTCGGCCGTCAGCTCCTGGGGTATCGCCGGGCTGAACAACACGGGTCCCCATGGTCTGTCCGAGCTCCTCTACGCCTATTCGTCGGCTGTCGGCAATAATGGCAGCGCTTTTGCGGGATTAACCGGCAATACCCCCTGGCTGAATACCACCCTGGGGATCGCCATGCTCTGCGGCCGTTTTCTCTTTATTGTGCCTGTTTTGGCTCTCGCAGGAAACCTTGCCGGAAAGAAGCTGGTGCCGGAAAGCGCGGGGAGTTTCCCCGTTTCGGGACTGACCTTCGTTATCCTGCTGGTCGGCACCGTGCTTATCGTGGGCGCGTTAACCTTCTTCCCGGCCCTGGCCCTGGGACCCATTGTGGAGCATTTCATTATGACGGGCTCAGGAAAGCTATTCTAAAATAATGAGGATTCAATATTATGGCGGCTAAACAACTTTCACTCTTCGATCGACATATCATCGTCCTGGCCCTGGGCGCATCTTTTAAGAAACTGCACCCCCTGACCATGATGAAAAATCCGGTCATGTTTGTAACCGAAGTGGGCGCCCTGATCACCACTATCGGCCTTTTTTTCAGCTCGCCCGGTGAGTCTGTCGGCTTTGGCCTTCAGGTGGCACTCTGGCTGTGGTTTACCGTTCTTTTTGCAAATTTCGCCGAGGCCATGGCCGAGGGACGGGGCAAGGCCCAGGCCGATGCATTACGCAAGACGCGGACCCATACCATCGCCAATCGCACCACGGCCTCCGGCGCTACAGAACAGGTTCCAGCGGAGATGTTACGCAAGGGAGATGTGGTCATCATCTTGGCCGGAGAGACGATTCCGGCCGATGGAGAAGTTATCGAAGGCGTGGCCTCGGTGGACGAGTCCGCCATTACCGGGGAATCGGCGCCGGTCATCCGTGAGTCCGGCGGCGACCGTAGCGCCGTCACCGGCGGCACCAAAGTCTTATCTGATCAGATCAAGGTGACAGTAACGGCCAATCCCGGAGAAAGCTTCATGGACCGGATGATCAGCCTCGTGGAGGGGGCAAAGCGCCAGAAAACGCCGAACGAAATTGCCCTGATTATCCTACTTTCGGCCCTGACGATCATTTTTCTGGTCGTCATCCTGACCCTGAAATGCTTCGGCCTCTATTCGGGTATATCCTTTAGCATCACCGTCCTAGTGGCACTTTTGGTCTGCCTGATTCCCACCACCATTGGCGGACTCTTGAGCGCCATCGGGATTGCAGGCATTGACCGGCTGGTGCAAAAAAATGTCCTGGCCATGAGCGGTCGGGCCGTCGAGGCGGCCGGGGACATCGACGTACTTTTGTTAGATAAAACGGGTACCATAACCCTGGGCAACCGCCAGGCCACAGAATTCATCCCCGCCCCCGGGTTGACACCCGAAGAGCTGGCTGACGCCGCCCAACTGGCGTCGCTGGCCGACGAAACACCGGAAGGGCGGAGCATCGTTGTCCTGGCCAAGGCATTCGGCCTGCGGGGCCGGTCCATTGCCGAGATGCCACAGGCGAAATTCATCGCCTTCACAGCTCAGACCCGTATGAGCGGCGTGGACATCGACGGACGGCAGATCCGTAAAGGCGCCCCGGACTCCATCCGGAATTTTACCGGACGAGATTTTCCAAAACCGGTTGCGGAAATGGTAGACATCGTTTCCCGTTCTGGGGGAACGGCATTGGTAGTTACGGAACAGGACCGGGTGTTAGGGGTTGTCCACTTAAAAGACATCGTCAAGGAAGGGCTGAAAGACCGTTTCACACGCTTCCGCGCCATGGGGATCAAGACGGTGATGATTACCGGCGATAACAAGCGCACCGCGGAAGCGATTGCCCTGGAGGCAGGTGTGGACGATTATCTGGCCGAAGCAAGGCCGGAAGATAAACTCGCCTTGCTCCGGAAGGAACAGGCCGCCGGCCATCTAGTAGCCATGACGGGCGACGGCACAAATGACGCACCAGCTCTGGCCCAAGCCGATGTGGGCGTGGCCATGAATACGGGCACCCAGGCAGCGAAGGAAGCCGGCAACATGGTGGATCTGGATTCCAATCCCACAAAACTTATCGAAATCGTGGAAATCGGCAAGCAGATGCTCGTAACGCGGGGGGCGCTTACCGCTTTCAGTATCGCCAATGACGTGGCGAAATATTTTGCCATCATCCCGGCCATGTTGCTCAGCCTCTTCCCGGAGATTGCCCCCTTGAACATTATGGGCCTGAGATCCCCGCAGAGTGCCATCCTTTCCGCCGTCATTTTTAATGCGCTGATCATTGTGTCGCTTATTCCCCTGGCCTTACGGGGTGTGAAATTCCGGCCTTTGAGCGCCGCTTCGCTTTTGAGGCGAAACCTGTTAATCTATGGGCTGGGCGGTCTAGTTGCTCCCTTTGTGGGCATCAAACTGATCGATATGCTGATGGGCATCTTGTCTTAGAGATAAGGAGAAACATCCATGATAAAAAGCATCATAAACGAATTACGTATTTCCTTTATTGCGACGGTATGTTTGGCCGTTCTGCTATGCGGTATCTATCCCGCCCTTGTCTGGGCTGTTGCCCAGGGTCTGTTTCACTCTCAGGCCAACGGTTCGTTGGTCTCGGTAAAGGGTCAGGTTATCGGCTCATCCCTATTGGCCCAACCGTTTGCTGGTCCTGGTTATTTCCATCCCCGTCCGTCGGCGGCGGGAGACGGTTATGACGCCGTCAATTCCGGCGGCAGCAATCTGGGGCCGACATCACAGAAACTGATCGATGCGGTCAAAAAGCGCATCGCTGCATACCGTGCGGAAAACAACCTGGCGCCGGGGGTATTAATTCCGGCGGACGCAGTAACGGCTTCAGGCAGCGGTCTGGACCCCCATATCAGTGTGGGCAATGCCTTGCTGCAGGCAAGCCGTGTCGCCAGAGTCCGAGGCGTTGGGGAAGAGGCGCTACGGAAGATGATCGTATCCCGCACTAAAGGCCGTGATCTGGGAATCTTCGGCGAACCGCGGGTGAATATACTGCTCTTGAATCTAGACATGGATGGGGGTAAATAAAATATGCCCGTTGAGAATCGCGCAGATGCTTTCTTGAGGATGATCCGCAGGTCCCAGCGCGGCCACCTGAAGATATACCTCGGTTATGCCGCGGGCGTTGGTAAGACCTACCGGATGCTCCAGGAAGCGCACCAGCTCAGGAATGAAGGGATCAATGTGGTTGTGGGAATTGTGGAGACCCATGGCCGGGTCGACATCGCCAAGCTCCTCGAGGGGCTGGACATTATCCCCAGGCGGAGGCAGGAATACCGCGGGATTATCCTTGAGGAGATGGACATTGATGCCGTTCTGGCCCGGAGACCCCAGATCGTACTCGTCGACGAACTGGCGCACACCAACGTGCCGGGGAGCCGCAATGCAAAAAGGTACCAGGACGTCCAGGATATACTCGCGAAGGGGATTCACGTCATCACCACCCTGAACATCCAGCATCTCGAAAGCCTCTACGATGTAGTAGAAAAGGCGTCCGGTGTCAGGGTCCATGAACGGCTCCCAGACGCCGTCCTCGCCGAAGCGGACCAGATCGTGAATGTTGATTTGACCACAGAGGACCTCAGTGAACGTCTTAAAGAAGGAAAAATATATCCTCACGAACGCATCGAGACGGCCATGGCGAATTTCTTCAGGAAATCGAACCTGGAGCAGCTCCGGGAGCTGACCTTGCGTGAACTGGCTTCACAGATTGACCAGCGATCCCGTGATGAACTGGAAGAGGAGGTTCCGGCTACTCCCGATCAGGCAATGGTGTGTCTAAGCTCAAAAGGTCAGAACAGCGAAAAACTGCTCCGTTACGCTTCGCGGCTGGCCGGACGGCTTAATAGAAACTGGTACGCCGTCTATGTTCAGACGCCGTCGGAGGCGCCGACTGCCATTGATGCGCAGACACAGCGCATTCTTTCGGGGACGCTAACACTTGCCAAGCAGCTTGGAGCCATCGTCTTTACCTTCAAGGGAGAGGATATAGTCAAGACCATTCTTCAGTTTGCCAGGGAATACAGGGTCGGTCACATTGTGATCGGAAGCCCGAGAAAAATTCCCTTCTGGAAGCAAATTCTCGGCGAGCGCAGTGTCGCCGAACGCCTGATCCGCGATGCCAGGGGTGTGACGGTCGTTGTCCTTGACACGCAGAAACCCGATGTAGTTGCTCCTCTCCCGGTTGAGGAAAAGATCATTCAGGAGGAGAATGTCCCTGCAACACGTGAAGCAGAGGACGGTCGCACACGTTTAACTCAATTCATATCCCGAGGCAGGATTGTCATCTGGGAAACGCCCATCACAAAAGATGATTTACTCAGAAGCCTCTCAGATGCCGCCTGTGAAAACGGAAGCGAAGAGAAATTGAAGGGCCTTAATGCAATCATGGAAAGAGAAGAACAAGGGTCGACATTCTTCAACGAAGGCGTGGCCTTTCCCCATGCAAGGATTGAGGGACTTAAACGCTCATGCGTGGCCATTGGCTTGACACACGGCGGTCTGTCCGACGTGGTGACGGAAAAGCCCATCGAATGTGCTTTTTTGATTTTTTCACCGGCGGACATTCCCGATGAACAGATCCAAATACTGGGACTTGCAAGCAAAGCCGCCCTGGACAGGCAGCTCATGGAGACCTTGCGGTCGGCGAGAACCCCTGACGAGGCCTTTCAGGCCATTCGGGCATGGGAAATTGCGGACCGAACCGGAGCGTAAGGAGCAGTGCTGTGAATTATACTGCGGCATTTGAAGTTACAAACAGTCCAGCTCTAATGGAGGCTGGAGAATAGGAAGTCCAGGGCAAACATAAAGGCGATGAGATACATGAGGGGATGGACGTCCCGCAACTTTCCGGAAAAGGTTTTCACGAGGACATAGCTGATAAATCCGTAACCGATCCCCTTGGAGATGCTGTACGTTAAAGGAATTGTCAGGATCGTCAGAAAGGCGGGAAACAACGCCGCAGAAATTACTCGATTAATGTTACAGACTGTCGAATCGTGCGTGTCTTCATTCTTTCACCCCCGTAACTCATTCATCCTTTTCCGAGCCAGGTGAAACTTTCCTTTTCCACTGCTGATTGATCCACATTCAGGCTGCCGACTTCCGCAAGTGCGGACTCCATCATGGGAGGCGGGCCGCAGAGATAGAGGGATGCCTCTTTAGTGGCCCCGTGCCTTCTTAATATTTCTCCACTCAAGCGTCCCTTCTCATAGAAGACACCCGGGTACTCTTGCCGGTAGTAGCCCTCCACATCGTCGGCACGGCTGAGGCAGTAAACTACCCTCAGCGTGAGGTCTCTGGTCATTTCCTGGATCTCATCTGTAGCGAAAACATCTTCCATGGCCTTATTCACCCAGAAGAGTGTCACAATATTTCCCGCCTTGATATTTCTGAAATGCCTCAAGACGCACAAGAACGGCGTTACGCCAACTCCCCCGGCCATCATGACTATCTTCGGCTTATTGTCAATATCCTTGCAGAAGAGGCCGATGGGACCCATGCACTTAACCGGTGTCCCCGGCTTCAGATCCGGAATGGCAGAGGTGAACTTGCCCGTCTTCTTAATTGTCAGACGCAGAACGGGATCCTCGGGAGCGCCGGCAATCGAGAACGGGTGCGGATCACTCCATCCATCAGGACTCATGATGCTGAGGGATAGGAACTGGCCCGCTTTTCTCTCGGCAAACTTTTCGTCAAACCCTTCAAGATAAAGCGAGTACGTGTCATGGTTTTCAGGCACTACCTTGACTACGTTCCAGATGTTCTTTTTGAGTTGATCGGCATTGTGTGTATTCATCCTATAATCTCCTTTCAAACTCCTTCGGATGTCCTCAAGTTTTCCCTTCTGGAGAAATCGTTTCTGTGCAAGCAGCCTTCAAAGCGGCGTTGACTATGCTCTCTGCTTCCTCCAGAATCAGCTTTAGATGGTCCTTTCCACGGAAGCTCTCGACGTAGATCTTGTAGATGTCTTCCGTTCCTGATGGGCGCGCGGCAAACCAGCCGCTTTTGGCAATCACCTTTACGCCGCCGATAGGAGCGCCATTGCCAGGCGCATGGGTGACTATGTGCCGGATTTTTTCGCCGGCCAGATCTGTGAACGGGACCTGATCGGCTGAGAGTTTTCCCAGCGCCTTCTTCTGCTCCGGCGTGGCAGGTGCATCAACCCGGTCGTAGAAAGGATCGCCCAGCTCACGCGCGAGGTCGCTGTATATCTCGCCTGGGTCACGTCCCATCCGGGCGGTAATCTCCGCCGCAAGAAGGACCGAGATGATCCCGTCTTTGTCCGTAGCCCATACCGTGCCGTCACGTCTGAGAAATGACGCGCCCGCGCTTTCCTCACCCCCGAAGCCGAGGGAACCTGCAAGCAGCCCGTCCACGAACCACTTGAAGCCGACGGGCGTCTCGTAGAGCTTCCTTCCCAGCTTTGCGGTGACGCGATCGATCATCTCACTGCTCACCAGGGTCTTGCCCACCGCCGCATCTGCGCGCCATCCGGGCCGGTGCTGAAAGAGGTAGTGAACCATTACCGAAAGATAGTGATTGGCCGGAAGCAATCCCGCGCTGCGCGTAACAACCCCGTGCCGGTCATGATCCGTATCGCACGCGAAAGCAATGTCAAAGCGGTCCTTCAAACCAATCAAGCGCTGCATAGCGTAATGAGACGACGGGTCCATGCGGATGCGGCCGTCCCAATCAAGCGTCATAAAGCGGAAGGTCGGATCAACTGCGTCATTTACGATAGTAAGGTTCAGTCCATAGCGTTCCGCAATCGGCCTCCAGTAATTGACCCCGGCGCCGCCGAGGGGATCTACGCCCAGGCTGATTTTAGCGTCGCGAATGGCGTCCATATCGATAACATTGCACAGATCATCGACATAGTCCCGGATATAATCGTGCCGGTGTGTCGAGGAAGCGCGAAAGGCCTTCTCAAAGGGAATTCGTTTGACACCTGTGAGGCCGCTTGCGAGAAATTCGTTTGCCTTTGCCTCTATCCAGCCCGTGACAGCGGGCTCCGCCGGCCCGCCTTCCGGGGGATTGTACTTGAAGCCGCCGTCTTCAGGCGGATTATGCGATGGCGTGATTACAATGCCGTCGGCAAGGCCTTTCTTGCGTCCGCGGTTATATGTGAGAATCGCATGGGAAATAGCCGGAGTCGGTGTGTATTCATTTCCCTCGGCAATCATGACGTCCACCCGGTTTGCCGCAAGCACCTCCAGGGCAGTCTGAAACGCGGGCACAGAGATCGCGTGGGTGTCTATACCGATAAATAGTGGGCCATTGATCTTGTGCTGTTTGCGGTACAGGCAGATGGCCTGTGTAACGGCGAGGATATGCGCTTCGTTGAAGGAATTTTCAAAAGGGTTGCCGCGATGCCCCGAGGTGCCAAAGGCGATCCGCTGCGCAGGAATAGACGGGTCGGGCGTTTCCTTATAGTAGGCCGTAATGAGTTTGGTCACGTTTACGAGCATGGAAGGCTCTGCAGGCCTTCCCGCCGAGGAATTCGCTTGCGCAGTCATGATCGCCCTCCTTTGAGCCTGCGGTAGCGCCGGATGAGGTTGTTCGTCGAGCTGTCGTGCTTGAGTTGCGGGTCATTAACGCTTTCCAGCTCTGGGATGATCCGCGTTGCCAGTACCTTGCCGAGTTCGACACCCCATTGATCGAAGGAATCGATATTCCAGATTGCGCCTTGGACGAAGACGCTGTGTTCATAGAGAGCAATAAGCTTGCCAAGGGTCTCCGGAGTAAGGCTTTCTGCGAGAATGGTATTGGTCGGACGGTTGCCGGGAAAGACGCGATGCGGCACCAGCCCTTCCGGCGTGCCTTCTTTTCTGACCTGGTCCTCAGTTTTGCCGAAGGCCAGCGCTTCGGTCTGGGCAAACAGGTTCGCCATGAGCACTTCGTGATGCCGGCCGATGGGGTTCAACGACGTGCAGAATCCGATGAAATCGCACGGGATGAGTTTTGTTCCCTGATGGATAAGCTGGTAGAACGAATGCTGGCCGTTCGTGCCCGGCTCGCCCCAGTAGATGGGCCCCGTCTGGTAGTTGACTGCGGCGCCGTTTACCGTCACGCGCTTGCCGTTGCTCTCCATAGCCAACTGCTGGAGGTATGCGGGAAAGCGCTTGAGGTACTGGTCGTATGGCAGGATGGCAACGGTCTCCGCACCGAAGAAATTATTGTACCAGACAGAGAGGAGCGCCATGAGCACCGGCAGGTTCTTCTCGAATGGCGCGGTGCGGAAGTGTTCGTCCATCGCGCGGAAGCCGGCGAGCATGGCCATGAAGTTCTCCTGGCCGATGGCTGTCATTGTCGAAAGACCGATGGCCGAGTCCATGGAGTAGCGGCCGCCCACCCAGTCCCAAAACCCGAACATGTTCGCCGTGTCGATGCCGAACTTCGCCACCTCCTCGGCGTTGGTCGAGACAGCCACGAAGTGGCGGGCCACAGCCTTTTCGTGATGCAGTGCCTTTAGCGCCCATGCACGCGCCGTGTGCGCATTGGCCATCGTTTCCAGGGTTGTGAAAGTCTTCGAACAAATAATAAATAATGTCTCTTCGGGGTTGAGATCGCGGGTGGCTTCTTCGAAGTCCGTGCCATCCACGTTGGAGACGAAACGGAAGGTCAACTCCCTTTTGCTGTAATGCTTCAGCGCCTCGTAGGCCATGACAGGGCCGAGATCGGAGCCTCCAATGCCGATGTTGACGATACTGTGGACAGGTTTCCCGGTGTACCCCATCCACTCGCCGCTTCTCACCCGCTCTGAAAAGACAGCCATCTTGTCAAGAACCGCGTGCACCTGCGGCACGACATCGACGCCGTCGACCACAATCTGCTCGCTCTTAGGCGCCCTTAAGGCAATGTGAAGAACTGCCCGGTTCTCCGTGACGTTGATCTTCCGGCCCTGGAACATGGACTCTATGCACTCACGGATGCCGCACTCATTGGCGAGATTTACGAGGAGCTTTATCGTCTCATCGGTGATACGGTTCTTTGAGTAGTCGAGGTAAAGGCCGGCGCCTTCGGCAGCTAAACGCCTGCCGCGGCTGCGGTCATCGGCGAATAGCGCCCGCAGATGGACTTTGCCAATCTTCCTGTAATGCGCCGCGAGAGCCTTCCATGCCGGGCGTCTCGTCAAGGTTTTTGCAGCCGGTGTTCTTTTCTTAGCCATCGCCGTTTTCCTCCAGGTAGAGTTTTCCTCACAATTAGATGCTATCCCGGTTTGAGAATTTCCAAGAGCATTGATGAAGCTCGTTATTATGTACCAAATATTGTTTATTAAAAATAGAAAAATCAGCAATCGGAAAATAGCTGATTTATCCCCGCATAATGCCTTAATTTATGTCTCCGCAAAATATGTATTGAAAAAGTACAAGATTACTTTAACATTAATTATAAGAGACGAGGTCGCCTGCAATGCCGCTCAAGATGAAATTGGTACGAAAAGACGGGAAGCCGCTGGGCAGCGTCGGCACATGGATTCAGGCGTTCCGCCTTCATTACGTGCCCACAAGCATCTTCCCTGCCCTCCTGGGAAGTGTTATTGCGTGGGCGGCATTAGGGAAATTCAATTTATTGTATTTTGTCATGGTCATCATCGGCGTGACAGTACACCACATAGGCCTCAACATGATCGATGATGTCTTTGATTATCTCCACGCTGTGGATCGTTCGCACGGCAAAGAGAAGAATCCCTATACAGGAGGCAGCGGGGTTCTGACGGGCGGACTACTTCCCGCCGACTACGTGCTGGCGGCAGCGATTGTTTGTTATCTCATAGGAATCGCCATAGCCATCTGCCTGACCATCCTGGTCGGCTGGCCTGTGCTCTTATTCGCTACCATTGGCGTTTTCTCTTCCGTTTTTTACACCATGCCGCCCATAAGGTACGGCTACCGGGGCTTCGGCGAATTGAGCCTGCTCATCAATTTTGGTCCTGTTATC
>Ga0208103_1000021_pt1 | contig 124439 bp, 96 predicted proteins | sample CryBogmetaGMA75M_FD_184550 | JGI IMG/M metagenome (GOLD analysis project Ga0208103, IMG submission 184550) | Freshwater microbial communities from Crystal Bog, Wisconsin, USA - MA7.5M (SPAdes) | ecosystem: Environmental > Aquatic > Freshwater > Lake | place: Crystal Bog, Wisconsin, USA... | reverse complement strand
GGTCATTCCGGCGGAGGCGGCGGAGGCGGAAGAAGGTAATCCATTCGTATCATTCCTTTACTAAAAATACTACAACCATGAAAAAGCTGATAGTGATAACCATATCAATTTTCATCGCAAGCGCAGCCTTCTCCCAGACCGCTGCTGATGTACTCAGGTACTCAAGGATCTATTACAGCGGAACGGCAAGGTTCGTGGGTACAGGAGGAGCCTTCGGCGCAGTAGGTGCAGATTTTTCGGCCCTCTCGGTGAACCCTGCAGGCATAGGCCTATACCAGGGTTCTGAATTCTCAATGACCATCGCCCCCTCCGTTGAAGGTGTGAGAACCGACTATCTAAGCCAGATGAACACTACCAATGTGGTTAACGTGGGAATGGGGAGCATGGGCTTCGTATTCACATTCAAACCTCCCGTTAAAACCGGCTCATTCTTCAACTTTAATGTTGGGATAGGAATGAACCGTGAAAATGACTTCAATTCTTCATTCTCTATCTCAGGCCCCAACCATTCAAGCTCAATGCTGAATGTTTATACCGACAAATTAAACAAATACGGGGGCATTCCTTCAGATTACCCCTTCGAAATCGGACCTGCCTATGATGCATCGCTAATATATTACGACAGCACTTCAAGAAAATATACAAGTGACCAGCCCCACGGAGGAGCCTACCAGTCCAAACAGGTTACAACCTATGGATCCATCAATGAATTTGACATCACCATGGGAGGGAATATAGGTGATAAGTTATATTTCGGGTTGACCTTCGGTGTGCCTTTTATCCGCTATTATGAAAATTCCACATACTCCGAGAAGGATAACGGGGACTCTATACCATATTTCAAATCCATGTATTATGATTACCACCTTGAAACACACGGAACCGGTTTCGTTATCAAGGGAGGCGTTATCTACCGCCCTCTAAAATGGATGCGTTTAGGGGTGGCCATTCACTCTCCCACCTGGTATCCAAACATGTACGACCACTGGTACTCAGCAACCACTGCCAATTACGACTCGGTTCTGAACAATAATACCCAGAATTCACCTGTTGGAGATTATTACTACTACATGCGCACCCCCTTCAGAGCTATAGGCAGCCTGGCATTCATTATCGGGAATTACGGTCTTATCACCGGTGAATATGAATATGTGAACTATTCCCAGGCTAAGTTAAATTCATCAGGCTATGCATATTCCGATGTAAACAATGAAATTAAAAGCAGCTTTCAGTCGTGGGGCAATATCCGCGTTGGTACCGAATGGAGAATATACGACTTCAGGGTCAGAGCCGGGGCTGCCTATTACAGCAATCCTTATACCCAGTCAGGGATAGGCGGGGGACGTTATACACTTTCGGGCGGACTAGGTTACAGGATCAAACATTTCTATGCAGATGTAACCTACCAGTGGGCGCAAACCAAGGAAGAATATTACCTTTATAATTATGCAGGGATGGTTCCATCGACCAATACCCTCACAACAAGTACAGTCCTCACAACTATCGGCTTCAGGTTTTAAGGACGCCCTGATTTAATCCGGTTTAATCCAGCCTTGGCCTTCTGGCTAAGGCTGTTTTTATAATCGGCCGGCTTGCAGGCCAGGCAAACATGGTATGCGCTGTCGGCCCTGACAAGGTCTCCCCTGTTTTCATAAATAAGTCCCATCTGCAGGGCCGAAGCTGCAGCAAAATACCAGGGATCCTTCCTGCCTCTCTGTATGGTCAGCCTGTAATAAGACAAGGCCTTGTCGGGATTCCCCGATTCGTGGTAAACCCTGCCCAAACGGTAAGAATATTCCACAAAATCCTTCTTTGAAAAAAGGAAGGTTCTTGTGGGCCGGTTCAGCAATTCGTCAAGGGCCCTGCTGTAATATCCCCCATCAAAAAGAAGTCTTGACTTCAGCAGGACCAGGTTGGGCAACTGTTTTGACTGGGCTTCACGAATAGCCTGCCGGTCTTCCTCCCCGCCTGCGTTTCCTGAGCTCAACACTTTCGTCATGGCTTTTTCGTACCCGCTGGTGTCACCGCTTATGAACTCCAGCCAGCCAACTTTCTGCCATGCCGACTGTACATAATTTATCCCCCTGAAATGATCGGTGAAATACAAAAAATGGCTCATTGCGGAAGTATCCAGTTTGTTCATCCTGGCCATGCCTTCCATGAAATCGAGGTAGTAAAAAGAAAATGAATAGGCATCCCGGGTCCTTTGCCTGAGAAGGTCAAGTGCCTGTTCATTCAAACCGTTTTTCATCAGGATGTTAGCCCTGGCAAACGTAATAAGAGGGCTTTGCTGCTTGTTGTTCTGCTGAAAAATTTCAAAGATCTTCAAGGCTTCGCTTTTGTTTTTTGTAAGGTTTGTGCTAACCATGGCCAGGTATAAAAGGGCCTGGGGCCGGTACTGGCTGTACAGGACATCAGGCCCGTTATAATCAGCCACCGATCGGAGCTCCCGTAAACCCTGGCTTACCGACCCGTCCACCCCCATCAGGTTGGCGATCCACTTATAGCTGTCGGGAACTATGCCTCCGATTACATGGGTGATCCCAAGGCCGATGTAATTCGGTATAAAATCAGGATAATTCTTTTCATTTTCGGTAAAGTAATGATGCGCCTTGCGAATCCTCAGCGCAGCCTGGGTGTAATCACCGAATTTCATCTCGACCGAAGCCAGCTGAAGATTAGCCTCGCCCAGGCAGAAATTGAAAAACGGGGATGTTTTATACCCTTCTTCAAGCACCTCAATCCTGGCAAGGAACAAGGGTTTTATCCTGTCATACTGCTTCCGTTCTTCGCCTATGAAAAGAGTAAGGAAATCAATGTAGTTCTCGAGGTAGACAGGTACAAGGTTTGAAGGGTCAGATGTTTTTTCGGCCGCAATGAGCTGCCGGGCATCGGCAAAATGCAGATTCATTATCGACTGGTATGCCTTCTGGCAATTCTGGGAATATTGAAACTGGGCGGATAAAGAAAGTGAGGAAAACAAAAAGGCCCAGCTTAGAAGCAAAATCTTGCTCAACCGGGCCTTTTGTCTTTTATGATGGGTGAACATCAACGCACTGTTTTCACAATTTCATCGTCAACAAGGATTCTTCCGCAATATTCACAAACAATGATCTTTTTATGCATCCTGATATCGAGCTGATGCTGGGGAGGTATTTTATTGAAACATCCGCCGCAGGCATCGCGTTCTATCTGTACCACGGCCAGTCCGTTCCTGGCATTTTTACGAATCCTGGTGTAAGCTGTCAACAGCCTTTCCTCTATATATTTCCTGTTCTTTTCGGAATTCGTGATCAGGTCCTGCTCTTCCTTTTCGGTTTCTGCAATAATATCATCAAGCTCATTCTTCTTGATCTCCAAATCGCTCTTACGGTCGGAAAGCAATTTCTGGTACCTGTCTATCTCTTCCTTCTTCAGTTCGAGAGAAGCCTGGAATTCCTTGATGCGTTTCTCGGCAAGCTGGATCTCAAGATTCTGGAATTCGATTTCCTTTGTAAGTGAGTCGTATTCCCTGTTGTTCCTGACATTCATCTGCTGATCTTCGTATTTCTTGATCAGGGCATGACAATCCTTGATGAAAGTCTTTTTCTCGGTTATCGATTTCTCAACAGCAACAGTTTCAAGTATGTAATTCTCCACACGGGTTTCCAAACCTGCGATCTCATCCTCAAGGTCCTGTACTTCCAGAGGAAGCTCACCCCTGATAATCCTTATCTTGTCTACCTGTGAATCAACCTGCTGCAGGCTGTATAAAGCGATAAGTCTCTTTTCAATAGAAACCTCAGCTTTATCATCACCGCTTTCGGGCTTTTGTTTCGGCTGCGCTTTGGGGGCGGGTTTTTCTTCCTTTGCAGGAGCTGCCTTCTTTTTGGTTTCTTTCTTTTCGGGTTCCTTTGGTGCGGGTGTTTCCTTTACGGCCGGCTTCTTTACCATCTTCGAAGGTTTTGAAGTTGCTATAGGTTCTCCTTTTGTCTTTGCCATATCAAACGTTATAAATAATTAACAGGGTTGGTATTCAATCCTGAAGAAAGGACTGCAAAGGTAGGAAATTTTTCAATCAATTTCCCAGTAAGAAGGTCTTTTATCCATTGCTCACTTTCATAATGCCCTATATCCGCCAGGAGGATACGGCCGGAAGCATCGAAGAAATCGTGGTATTTGACATCGGCCGTGAGAAAGGCGTCCGCCCCGGCCATTACAGCTTCATTTAGAAGAAATGAACCTGATCCGCTACAGACTGCAACACGGCTTATTTTATTCTTCTCATGAACTGAGTGCCGGATCATCCTGATTTTCAGCTTCTTTTTAACCGATTCCAGAAAATCTTCTGCCTTCAGGGGAACATCAAGCTCGCCTATCATTCCTGCACCGCAAAATGAAGAGGGATTCGATAAAGGGTAAATGTCGTATGCAACCTCTTCATAGGGATGCGAGCCAAGTAGAGCCTGAACAAGCCTGGTTTTGATGTGGTTAGGGAAGATGACCTCAATCCTTGTCTCATCTTCAAAATGGATGGAGTTTTTTTCTCCCACATAGGGGTTGGCATCATCAGACGCCCTGAAACTCCCCTGCCCGTTAACGTTGTAACTGCAAAGATCATATTTGCCAATAACCCCGGCGCCTGCGTCAAACAATGCCTGCCTGACCCTGCCAGCGAGGTCAAGGGGGCAAAAAGTCACCAGTTTTGAAAGCATCCCGTTTTTTTCACTCAGTATCCTGCGACGAGACAGGCCCAGTTTCCTGCATAAAAAATCGTTCAACCCGTCTTTAGCATTATCAAGGTTTGTGTGAATGGCATATACCGCGATATCCTGCCTTATGATCCTTACAAGCAAATCTGACTCTGTTTTCCCGGGTTGGATTTTCTTAAGCCCCCTGAAAATAAATGGATGATGCGAGATGATGAGATTGCAGCCTCTGTTCATCGCCTCATCAATCACGGCAGATGTAAGGTCAAGGCAGATCAGGGCTGCGGTGATCTCCTGTTCCGGTTCGCCGAACAGAAGTCCTGAATTATCATAATCCTCCTGGAACGCAAGCGGTGCAAAGCTCTCAAGGAAGCCAATAAGCTCTTTTAAACGCATGGCATTTGTTTTAAAGCTCAAAATTAAGAAATCCAATGATTTATGCAGGGTTCCGTGTTAGTAAGTTGTTTAAAAGTTTTCGCTTCATGGCGGATAAACATCTTCAATATTTTCAATATTTGAACCTTCTAAATACCCTGGCCGGCCAAGCATGCGAACATCCAGAATTTTTATCGTTGACAGGAATCCAATCCATAATAGCCTGATCAAATATCATTTGGATATCAACAAGATAGGCCAGGTTTCAACTTTCCCCAACGGGCAGGAGTGCCTGTACAGGCTTGAGAAGAATACAGTGCCCGATGTGATCATCACCGATTACGATATCGGGAATTACACGGGGTTTGACTTCCTCAGAAAGATCATTGACACCTACCCCGAAGTCAGGGTGGTCTATTTTTCATCCCTTGCCGATCCTGTTCTGGCCATGAAACTGCTCGATGCCGGAGCATCTGATTTCCTTGTCAAGACAAGCAAACTGGAGAACGGGATTTCCGAATTACTTAAAAACCTTAAGTATATTCTCAAAGAGGTTATTCAATAATTTTTTCGTCTCCATAGAATTACGTTTTTTTTCTTAATTTTCGGCATTGAAAATTATGCAGTTATTCCAATACATATTATATCCTTTTTCCCTGCTTTACGGCTTCGTGATGCAGCTCAGAAACTTGTTGTTTGACCTGGGGATATTGCCATCGGCCAGGTTTAGCAAAGCTGTTATTTCAGTTGGAAACCTGTCGATGGGAGGCACCGGCAAGACTCCTCATATTGAATATCTTATCCGACTCCTGTCACCTTCCTCTTTCGTTGCAACCCTGAGCCGGGGGTATGGCCGTGACACAAAAGGCTTTATCATAGGTTCGATAAAATCGAATGTCAACCATATTGGTGATGAGCCCCTTCAACTGATCCGGAAATTCGACAATATCAGGGTAGCTGTGGATGAGAATCGCAGGAGGGGGATAACCAACCTCCTGGAGAAATTCAAAGAACTTGACGTGATCCTGCTTGATGATGCTTTCCAGAACAGGTACGTCAGGCCGGGGCTTTCAATACTTCTTACTTCCCAGAGCAGGCTTTATTCCGAGGACCATGTTATTCCCTCGGGAACCTTAAGAGAATTCCGTAAAGGAGCAAAAAGAGCCGACATCATCATAGTCACCAAGACCCCTAAAATATTTTCCCCTATCTCAAGAAGAAGGATTTTCGACGACCTTGCACCCAGTAAGCATCAGATGGTTTACTTTTCTTATATCTCTCACGGAGAACCCGTTCCCCTTACCGAACCCTTGCCTTTTCCTGTAAAACTCGTAAGCGTGCTCCTGCTGACAGGTATTGCCGATCACAGTTCCCTGCAGGAACATATTGAACGGCTTTGTTCAGATGTCATCCTGATGAGGTACAGGGACCATCATGCTTTCACCCCTAAGGATATTGAAGACATTGAAACCAGGTTCAACAACATACCCACCCAGAAGAAAGTTATAATAACAACCGAAAAAGATGCCATGAGGCTCAGAACAACCGAGCTTTCCGCCCGGCTTAGGCATCTGCCGGTATTCTACATTCCCATCAGTATTGATTTTCACGGCAAGGACAAAGAGCATTTCGAAAAGCAGGTGACCGGCTATGTAAGCAGTTACAAAACAAAGCATTGAAATAGCTAACTTTGCAGCCTTGATGAGGCTTTTTACAATCACCGTTTTTCTAATTTTTCTTTTTTCCTGTTCTCCGGACAGGCGGAAAGCGCAGAATAAAGTGCTCCCTCCTGCAACTGTAAAAACCATGGTGGACGAGGGTAAAAAGAAGTCAGCAGTCAATAATAAAAAAAGAAAAAAGAATCATGTTGAGCCGGTGATTGCAGTCATAGTGACCCGTTACAATGCCGATTCGGTAAATATAAGCAATATTGAAAAACTCAGGGCTTCAGGCATTGAAATGGACCTTTCTGAGCCCTTGAACAAGGATCTCCTCTGGCAGAAGGGAGGCGACACGCTTTTTTGTTCAGCGATTACCCTTAGCCGTGACAGGCTTCTGAAGATCGGCTTCGACAACGACATTTTTGATTATACCGACCAGTTTTACACCAACGGATTACGCATTGAATATGTTGCTCCTGCCATCAGCGACAACCCTGTAAAGCATATCCTGCTTCCATACTGGGGTAAGGCAAAAAATCATTACGGGCTCTCGGTTGTTCAGAACCTGTACACCCCCTCCACCACCAAGGTCGACGGCATTTTACACGGTGACAGGCCATACGCCGCTTACCTGTATTTCGGGAGTTTCAAAGTTACCAATGATGAGATGCATCACTTCAGGCAAACTTCCGAACTTGACCTGGGAGTGATAGGAAAGCAGTCGCTGGGAGAAGCAGTACAGTATCTCTTTCATAAATATGTGCCTTACAACAATGAACCACTGGGCTGGGAAAACCAGGTCAGCACCGATGCGGTGATCAGCTACCGGGTTACTCTCGAGAAAGGGATCATCAATACAAAACATCTTCAACTGATACTTACTGCGGATGGCGTGCTCGGAACCTTATACGATAATTTCTCGGGAGGGGCCAGCATGAGGATAGGCTGGTTCAACGATTTTTTCTCCGACCTGGGTGTACAGAAAAAGCGTGATCTCAAAGCTGCCGGGAAAAGGATAACCCAGTATTATTTCACGATTGGAGGAGGTGCCCGGTTTGTAGCTTATGATGCTACCCTCGAGGGAGGAATGGTCAACCACAACAGCCCCTATACAATACCAGCCTCCTCCATTTCCAACCTGGCAACCCAGTCATCGTTTGGTTTTACTGTGACCTGCGGAGCTCTTGGGATTGAACTGCAGCAGGTAGTCCTGAGCCCTGAATTCAGCCATAAGTGGTGGCATGCCTGGGGGCATATAGGCTTATTCTTTGCTTTGTGATTGTTGAAAACTAATTATCACGGGAATAGCCGACAGCTTTATGTTTCATAGTATTTTTGGCGGTTCAAATAACGAGGGGCAACCTGAATTGAAGTATGGCAGATGGAAAGGTAAACAAGGACGAACCAAGGGGATTGCGAAGGAAAAGCAATACATCGCCCGTTCCCAATATGTTTTTTGAACATGGGAAAGTCCCACCCCAGGCCGTCGACCTTGAAGAAGCTGTGCTTGGTGCGATGATGCTTGAAAACGACAAGCTCGCCGAGGTTATTGAGATCCTGAAGCCTGAGGTATTTTACAAGGAACAGCATCAGAAGATCTATGGAGCTATTGTAAGGCTTTACGGGAACCAGCAGCCGGTCGATATCCTCACGGTGACCGAAGACCTCAGGCAGACAGGGGAACTCGAGATCGTGGGAGGTGCCTATTATATCACCAACCTGACCAACAGGGTTGCATCCGCCGCCAATATTGAATTCCATTCAAGGATAATACTTCAGAAATTTATTCAGAGGGAACTTATCAGGATATCTTCTGACATCATCAAAGATGCTTATGAAGATTCCAGCGATGTTTTCGACCTTCTTGACAAAGCAGAGACCGGCTTGTTTTCGATCAGCGAGAGCAGTATAGGAAAGACCTATATGGATATGCAGGCTATCATCAAGCAGGCCATAGCAGAGATCACCGCGGCCAAGGACCACGAAGGGTCCCTCAGGGGAGTCGGTTCCGGGTTTACAGAGCTTGACCGCATTACGGCCGGATGGCAGAAATCGGACCTGATCATTATTGCATCCCGCCCGGGTATGGGTAAAACTGCGTTCGCCCTGACTATGGCCAGGAATGCTGCAGTGGATTTTAAAAAACCTGTAGCGGTTTTTTCGCTTGAAATGTCGGCGGTGTCGCTGGTAACCCGCCTGATCTCATCCGAAACCGAGATCCCCCAGGAAAAACTCCGTAAAGGGACTATGGAAGAATATGAGTGGAACCAGCTGAATTCCAAGATTGGCAGCCTTCTTGAAGCCCCAATTTACCTTGATGACACCGCAGGACTCTCGATCTTTGACCTGCGCGCTAAATCACGAAGGCTCAAGGCAAGGCACGATATACAGCTCATCGTCGTGGATTACCTTCAGCTGATGCAGGGAAGCCATGAGTCCAAGGGGAACAGGGAACAGGAAATCAGCAGCATTTCCAGAGGCCTGAAGATCCTTGCCAAGGAACTTGACGTTCCGGTAATTGCACTTTCGCAGCTCAGCCGTGCGCCGGAGAAGCGCTCTGCAGCAGCAAAACCTATTCTTTCAGACCTTCGTGAATCAGGTTCTATCGAGCAGGATGCCGATATGGTCATGTTCATTTACCGTCCCGAATATTATAAGATAGATGTGGATGAGCACGGGGAGTCAACATCCGGCATTGCCGAAGTGAGTATTGCAAAGAACCGTAACGGCCCACTGAAAGATATTCCGTTGAGGTTCATTTCCAAGTATGCCAAGTTCGTCGATTCAGAGAAGGAGTACCTTCCGGTGAATACTATTTCGGCCAACACATCGTTTGATGGTTCAGTGCGCACACGTACCATCATGTCGAAAATGGATGACCATGACCAGCCCGATATGCCGTTTTAAAAACAGGCTGATAATCTTAGCTTTTCTTCTCTTATCATGCTTCCCAGCCAGGTCGGCTTACCTGCTATTGCCTATGGACGAATCCCAGAAGAACCACCTGAAAGCATATGGCGTTGCCTTCTGGGTTCTTCAGAAAGAGGTGGAGGTGGACTGGCTTCTGAATTACCGGGGTGGAAGTTTCCTCATACAGTACAACAAGCTTATAGAAGATGAATGCAATATCAGGGGTGTAACTTACCTGGCCCTCGCCGATGCCCAGGTTGATGCAGTGTTACAGGAAATTTCCGATCCCCAGGTCAATATGGAAAGGATCAAGCTGCATAAAGCGCCTAAGATCGCAGTATATTCCCCTAAGAACAAAAGGCCCTGGGACGATGCCGTCACCCTTGTATTGACCTATGCCGAAATCCCCTATAAAATTATATATGATGAGGAAGTGCTTGCAGGGCTTCTGCCTCTGTACGACTGGCTTCATATGCATCATGAAGACTTCACCGGGCAATATGGCAAATTCTGGGCAGCCTATAAGAATTTCCCATGGTACCAGGAAGACGTTCAGCTGCAGGAGGAAACTGCAAAAAAACTCGGCTATGCAAAGGTTTCACAGATGAAGCTGGCAGTGGCTCAGAAAATAAGGGATTTTGTTGCAGGTGGAGGCTACCTTTTTTCAATGTGTTCCGCACCCGACAGTTACGATGTAGCCCTTTCGGCCGAGGGTGTCGACATCTGCGATGTCATGTTCGACGGCGATCCCATGGACCCTGTAGCGGACTCGAAGATTGATTATTCGAAATGCTTTGCTTTCCAGGACTTCAGCCTGGTTCATAACCCGTATCAGTACGAAATATCATCCATAGACGTCACCGAAACAAGGCCAAAGAACCTGAACTGGAACAACGACTTTTTCTCGCTTTTCGAATTCTCGGCCAAATGGGACCCCGTGCCCACCATGCTTTGCCAGGATCATGAGACACTGATCCATGGATTCATGGGACAAACCACTGCATTCAACGAAAAATACGTAAGGCCAAGCGTTCTTATCCTTGGTGAAAACAAGTCGCTGAACGAAGCGAGGTATATTCACGGGGATTACGGCAAAGGAACCTGGACTTTCCTGGGGGGGCACGACCCCGAGGACTACCAGCATCTTGTTGGCGACCCTCCTACCGACCTCAACCTGCATCCAAACTCCCCCGGATACCGGCTGATATTGAATAATGTGTTATTTCCTGCTGCAAAAAAAGAAAAGAGAAAGACCTGAGATCCGTCAGTAGCTTAATTTCTTTTTGATGATCCACCACTCAAACAGAGAGCCTTCAAAATTGTAGGTGACCCTGTTATTGCACTTATCACTGTTCATGTATTCAATGGTCCCTGTTGTAACATCGGCAGAGGGTACATAAAGTTGCATGACACCCTGCCTTATCCACTGGCAATAAATATCGTTAACCAATGGTGTGCCTACAAGGAATGAAAATGCGTAGGAGCTTGAAGACCTCCCGTTTCCAGAACCTGTGATGGTAAAAGAAGCAAGGCTGTCGGGCTGCATTTTAAGTACGGGAGGGAGATGATAAACCAGTGTTGAATACCATAGAGTGAAATGAACCGAATCCTTTACGATAAGAAGGCTGTCGATGGTTGAGTCGTAACCACCGTTGCCCCCCAGCATCATACCTGAATTGTAAAGATGGTCAGTACCGATGAATTTGCGGGAATCCTCTGAATAATTCTGGAATACCACTGTGGCTGCGGTTCCTGATGAGAAGAAATCACCGGTCAGGTTGACTACGATATTCCCGTTCCTGCTCACGCTGTCGGCACAATATTTATTCTGATAGAAAAAGGTGAACCTCCTTGATGAACTGCTGTATGAGACCAGTGCCTTGTCGATGGTTCCCACCCCCGTGTGCATGATATTCGAGTCAAGGTTTGCTTTTAGCAGGAGGTTGAAGGTATGGAACAGTCCTCTTTCGGTAAACACAATATCATCCGCTGTGTTAAGATCAGGGCCAAGGTCTTTTGCAGTGTTCTTCTTACATCCGGCGGCAGCCGAAAGTAATATAATTGCAAAGAGCAGCCATGCAGCTATAGTACCTCTGTGTACGGATTTTATCATTGCTTCCGCTCAAGGTTCTCATACGAGTATGAGAATCCAAGACTTTCATCTTCGCTGAAATCTTCGCGCGAAATAAGATCCCACTCTTCAAAATTGATGGCGGGGAAGAAAACGTCGCCTTCAAACGGTTTATGAACCCGGGTGAGATACAGGCGGCCGGCCAGGGGCAGGAATTGCCTGTATACCGAAGCTCCCCCGATCACAAAATTCTCCTCGGCTTTGTCACATTTTGCCATAGCATCCTCTATTGAATAGGCCATCACGCAGCCTTCGATGACTTCACCCGGGATGTCACTGATCACCACGCTTCTTCGGTTAGGAAGGGGGCGTTTGGGGAGGGAATAGTACGTCCGTTTTCCCATTATAATGGTATGTCCGCTGGTGATTTGTTTAAAACGTTTCAGATCCTCAGGGATATGCCAAAGGAGATCATTATCCTTTCCTATGGCCAGGTTCTCGGCTATTGCAACTATGATTGACAGCATAATACAAAGTTAAACAGAAATTTCACCCTTGATGTGCGGGTGTGACTGGTAATCACTTACGATAAAGTCTTCAAACCTGAAGTTAAGGATATTGTTTACCTCAGGATTAATCGTCATTTTTGGCAGGGAAAACGGGGAGCGGGTAAGCTGAAGTTTCACCTGTTCCAGGTGGTTAAGGTAGATATGGGCATCACCCAGGGTATGAACGAACTCGCCGGGCTTAAGGCCCGTGACCTGGGCCATCATCATGAGCAACAGCGCGTAGGAAGAAATGTTGAAAGGCACCCCGAGAAAAATGTCGCAGGAGCGCTGGTACATCTGGCAGGAGAGTTTACCGTTAGCCACATAGAACTGGAACATGAGGTGGCAGGGTGGCAGAGCCATGATATCAAGTTCTCCAACATTCCATGCACTGACAATATGCCTGCGCGAATCGGGATTTTTCTTAATGGATTCAACCACCTGTGAAATCTGGTCGATATGGGTTCCGTCGTACTTTGGCCAGAATCGCCATTGATACCCATAGATATGACCCAGCTCACCATCGGGCCCTGCCCATTCATCCCAGATGGAAACCTTGTTTTCATGAAGGTATTTCACATTGGTGGCACCCTGCAGGAACCAAAGCAGTTCATGGATGATGGATCTCAGGTGAAGTTTTTTTGTGGTCATCATAGGAAAACCTTCGGCCAGGTCAAATCTCATCTGGTACCCGAAAACACTTAGTGTGCCTGTGCCTGTGCGGTCTTCTTTCCTGACCCCTGTCCTGAGGACAAAATCAAGAAGATCAAGATATTGTTTCATATTTACTTCCTGGGCTTGTTACGGCGGTTCAGTTCATCACGGATTCGGGAAGCTTTTTCATACTCCTCATTTTCTACCGCTGCCTGCAGGTTTTCCTTAAGTTCATCTTCTGACAAACCCGAAAATTCCTGTTTCGGGGACATCTTCTGCCTGGTTTCAGTGTTTACAGCGGCAGGAGGATCTGCATCCTCCTCCACCATAATGGAAGCAGCTTTCATGATATCCTCATAGGTATAGATAGGACAATTGAAACGAAGAGCAAGTGCAATCGCATCCGAAGTGCGGGAATCCACCTCCTCAATCCTGCTTCCGTCAGTGCAGACCAACTGGGCATAAAAAACCCCCTCGTGAAATTTGTTTATCACGATCTCGCTCACTTCAATACTGAAAGCATCGGCAAAATATTTAAACAGATCATGGGTAAGAGGACGGGGCGTTTTTATCTTTTCAAGTTCTATCGCGATAGCCTGGGCTTCGAACCCGCCTATGATTATCGGCAGCCTTCGTTTGCCATTCTTCTCACCGAGGATCAGGGCATAAGCCCCTGTCTGGGACTGACTGTAAGACATACCGATGATCTCTAACCTGATTTTCTCCACTGGAGGGTAATGCTGATTCCTAGTACAAACTTACGGCTATTCTTCCGGATTTTAATTAAATTCCTCATGAAAAATATAACTTTATATTGGAATGTTACGAAAATCCTTTATAAATTTGGGACCCAATATGTAACTTTTTATATATGAAAAGATTGATCATACTATTTGCGGCCTTTGTGCTGCCATTATCAATGTTTGCCTCTGAAGCAGACCTTAAAATCCCTGCCCTGACATCCTCGCAGAACAACCTGCTAATGTTCGGGTTCCTGATTTGTTTGCTGGGAATGCTCTTCGGGTACTACCAGTTCCAGAAAGTCAGGAAGCTAGGCGCACACCAGTCAATGCTGGATGTCGCCACGATCATTTTTGAAACCTGCAAGACTTATCTTATCCAGCAGGGCAAGTTCCTGGTGATGCTGTTTGCCATCATTGGTCTTTGCATTGCGTTTTATTTTGGTTTTCTGCAGGCCATGCCTTTCGGCGGCGTCCTGCTGATCCTCTCCTGGACAGTTATCGGGATCCTCGGATCATACGGTGTTGCATGGTTCGGCATCAGGATGAACACCCTTGCCAACAGCAGGATGGCGTTTGCCTCCCTGGAGCGCAAGCCAATAAAATTATTGAACATCCCCCTGGATTCAGGGATGAGTATCGGGGTCATGCTCATCTGCGTTGAGCTGATCATGATGCTTATAATCTTATTATTTGTACCCAGGGAATTTGCAGGAGCCAGTTTCATCGGTTTTGCAATCGGTGAATCCCTTGGCGCTTCCGCCCTGCGTATTGCAGGAGGTATCTTCACCAAGATCGCCGATATCGGTTCCGATCTTATGAAGGTGGTTTTCAAGATTAAGGAAGATGATCCCAGGAATCCAGGTGTTATTGCAGACTGTACAGGCGACAATGCAGGCGACAGTGTAGGCCCCACGGCCGATGGTTTTGAAACCTACGGTGTAACGGGAGTTGCCCTTATCAGTTTCATCGTACTTGCTGTCGTTAAAGGTGGAGATTTCCTCGATCATCAAAGGGAATTACTGACCTGGATATTTGTCATGCGCGTGCTGATGGTCATCACTTCAATCTCCGCATTCTATATCAATAAAGCTCTCAGCCAGGCTCTATACAGCAAACAGGACGACATTGACTTTGAGCGCCCCCTGACCAACCTGGTATGGATCACCTCCATTTTATCGATCGTGGTCACTTTCATCGCCAGCAAGGTCATGATTGGCGACCTGGCAAACAACCTCTGGCTTACACTTTCAATCATCATCAGCTGCGGAACACTTGGAGCCGCCCTGATTCCTGAATTCACCAAAATCTTTACCAGCCCCAAATCGAGGCATGTGAACGAAGTAGTTACAGCTTCACGTGAGGGAGGTGCTTCACTGAACATCCTTTCAGGGCTTGTTGCAGGTAACTTCAGCGCATTCTGGCAGGGAATGGTATTCCTCGTGCTCATGTTCGTTGCATACCTCGCAAGCAAGCACGGCCTGGATGCCTACATGACCTATCCTTCAATTTTTGCTTTTGGTCTTGTTGCCTTCGGATTCCTTGGCATGGGACCTGTTACAATCGCTGTCGACAGCTACGGGCCTGTAACCGACAACGCACAGTCGGTGTACGAACTTTCACTGATCGAAGAAGATAAGGAAAAAGCATCGAGGGAAATCGAAAAAGAATTCGGGTTCAAACCCGATTTTGAAAAAGCCAAGCATTACCTTGAGGCCAATGATGGTGCCGGGAACACATTCAAGGCCACCGCCAAACCCGTGCTCATCGGTACTGCAGTCGTCGGCGCCACAACCATGATCTTCTCACTTATCCTTGTGATCCAGAACAAGTTCGGAATCAGTCCCGAGCAGATCCTTAACATCCTGAATCCTTATAGTATCCTGGGATTCCTTATGGGCGGAGCCGTAATTTACTGGTTTACCGGGGCTTCCATCCAGGCTGTTACAACAGGCGCATACAGGGCTGTTGAATACATTAAAAAGAACATCCGCCTTGATGAACATGCTGAGAAAAAAGCATCCGTTGAAACATCCAAAGAGGTTGTCAAGATCTGTACCCAGTACGCCCAGACCGGGATGTTCAACATTTTTGTTGCTATTTTCTCATTTGCTCTTGCCATAGCATTCCTTTCGGGTTACCAGGATGAGTTGCTGGCCAAGACAGATCCCCTGAGGTATGCAGCTGCTTCCTTCTTTGTAAGCTATCTTATATCGATTGCTTTCTTCGGTTTATTCCAGGCCATTTTCATGGCTAATGCCGGAGGCGCATGGGACAATGCAAAGAAGGTTGTTGAAGTTGACCTTAAAGAAAAGGGGACACCCCTGCATGATGCTGCTGTAGTCGGCGATACTGTTGGCGACCCCTTCAAGGATACCTCATCTGTTGCCCTGAACCCCATCATCAAGTTCACCACCCTGTTCGGGCTTCTTGCAATGGAAATAGCCATATCGGAACATTTTTACAGCATCGCCCCATATATCGGCGTTTGCTTCTTCGCTGTTGCTTTATACTTTGTTTACCGCTCCTTTTATAACATGCGTATCAAGAAGATCTGAGCACCGTAAAAACCCTTTATCGAGATACCCCGGATTTAACCACCGGGGTATTTTTTTTGATGGTTGCTGCTACCAGTACAAGATTGCTGATTTGAGCCACTAAATTAGCATATTCATTTTACTTTGTGTTTGATTCTTGGTATTTTTGCGAATCTCAAACTGCCATCAAAAACTTTCTAGATATGATCACCGACAATTTTGCAAGAAGACACAATGGCCCATTCGGGGCTGAGATTGACACCATGCTGGAGAAGATAGGGGTGAAAAACCTCGGCCAGCTGATTGACGAGACAGTGCCAGCCGCTATCAGGCTCAAGAGCTCCCTCAAACTACCGAAAGGCATGAACGAATACCAGTACCTGAACCATATCAAGGGTATTGCTGCAAAGAATAAGTTGTATAAAACATTTATAGGACAGGGATATTACAATACGATAACCCCTGCCGTTATTCTCAGGAACATACTTGAGAACCCGGGCTGGTATACAGCCTACACTCCATACCAGGCCGAGATCTCCCAGGGCCGGCTTGAAGCCCTGCTCGATTTCCAGACCATGATTGGCGACCTTACCGGGATGCCGATTGCCAATGCATCACTTCTCGACGAAGGCACTGCAGCATCGGAGGCTATGATCATGCTGTTCAATGCCCGTGACAGGGAGTCGGTCAAACGTGGTGCCGGTAAATTCTTCGTATCGGATGATATTTTCCCCCAGACTGCCGACGTGATCCGCACCAGGGCAGTACCCCTGGGGATAGAACTTGTTTTCGGAAAGCATTCGGAATTCATTCCTGATAATTCCTTCTTCGGATCAGTAGTCCAGTATCCCAACCAGTATGGTGAAATTTACGATTACCGTGCCCTGGTTGAAAAAGCGCATGCATGCAAGGTGGGTGTTGCGGTTGCAGCCGACCTGTTGAGCCTCGCCTTGCTGACTCCCCCGGGAGAATGGGGTGCCGACGTGGTATTCGGTTCATCGCAGAGATTCGGTGTTCCTATGGGATACGGCGGTCCTCATGCAGCTTTCTTTGCCACGAGGGAAGAATTCAAACGCCAGATGCCCGGCAGGATCATAGGCATTTCTGTTGATGCCAACGGGAGCAGGGCCTTAAGGATGGCATTGCAGACCCGCGAGCAGCATATCAAACGTGAGAAGGCAACATCAAACATCTGCACCTCCCAGGTACTGCTGGCCGTAATGGCGGGAATGTACGGGGTTTATCACGGCCCTAAAGGGATCAAACAGATTGCAAGGCATATCAACATACTCACCGGTGTGTTATCACAGGAAATTGCTCAATACGGGTATCAACAGCTGAACAAATATTTCTTCGACACTCTTTGCATAGAGCTTCCCGATGGGGTCCTTGCAGCAAGCCTGCAAAACAAATTCCTCGAGCAGAAGATCAACGTCAGGTATATTGACGAGAAGCATGTGGGCATCAGTGTTGACGAAACCACGGAACTGGCCGATATTAACCTCCTGCTTTCTTTATTTGCCCAGCTGAACGGGAAAAAATATACAGAGTTTGTCTGCAACCCGAAGGAATGTGAGCAGATAACGACCATCCCTGAGGGACTCACACGGTCATCAGCATACCTCACACATAAGGTATTCAACTCATATCATTCGGAGACTGAAATGATGCGTTATCTCAAGAAGCTCGAGATCAAGGACCTTTCGTTGAACCGTTCGATGATTCCCCTTGGGAGCTGCACCATGAAACTGAATGCTGCTTCGGAACTTTTCGCTTTGAGCTATCCCGAATTCGGCGGGGTGCATCCTTTTGTCCCCAAAGACCAGGCCGAAGGCTACCAGTTCCTGATCACTGAACTTGAGAAAGACCTTTGCGAGATCACCGGGTTCGACGCAGTTTCATTTATGCCGAATTCAGGCGCTGCGGGAGAATATGCAGGGCTGCTTGTCATACGTCAGTATCATATGAGCCGTGGCGACGGGCACAGGAATGTTTGCCTTATCCCGTCATCGGCCCATGGAACGAATCCTGCAAGTGCGGCTATGGCCGGGATGCAGGTGGTAGTTGTGAAATGCGACGATCACGGGAATATTGACGCCACTGACCTGCGCGAAAAGGCAGTGCAGTACAAAGACAGCCTTTCGGCTCTGATGGTTACCTATCCCTCAACCCACGGGGTATTTGAAGAGAACATCCTCGAGATAGTGAACATTGTTCATGAAAACGGAGGCCAGGTATACATGGACGGGGCCAATATGAATGCCCAGGTTGGGCTTACCAATCCCGGGATGATAGGCGCCGACGTTTGCCACCTTAACCTTCACAAGACCTTTGCCATTCCTCACGGAGGCGGCGGTCCTGGCGAAGGCCCCATCGCATGTGCAAAACATCTGACACCATTCCTCCCGAGGCATACCCAGGTTGAGACCGGGGGAAAAACTGGCACCACCGCCGTTGCATCAGGTCCTTACGGAAGCGCTTTGATCCTTACTATTTCCTATGCATATATCAAGCTCATGGGAGGCGAAGGACTGACCGAGGCAACCAAAATGGCTATTCTTAATGCGAACTACCTCAAATCCTGTCTTGAGCCCTACTATCCAATCCTTTATTCAGGAAAGAACGGACGCTGCGCCCATGAAATGATCGTTGACTGCAACGCTATTTCCCGCCAGACGAACATAGGTGCCATTGACATTGCCAAGAGGCTGATGGATTACGGGTTCCACGCACCAACCGTTGCATTCCCCGTACACGGGACCCTTATGGTGGAGCCTACCGAAAGCGAGCCTTACTACGAGCTCAACCGTTTTATCGAAGCCATGGTCTCGATAAAAGCTGAGATTGATGAGATCGCTTCAGGCAAAGCAGATAAGGTTGTCAACGTTATCATGAAAGCCCCGCATACAGCGGCCATGGTGACTGCGGACGAGTGGACCCTTCCGTATTCAAGGCAGAAAGCTGCATTCCCGATGCCGTGGTCGGCCGAGGACAAATACTGGCCAACTGTTACCCGTATTGATGATGCGTTTGGAGACCGCAACCTGGTAAGCAGCTGCAGCCAGGGTTAGGACCTGTCAAATCTTTGTTTAAGCCATCCGCAGATTTCTGCGATGGCAGTTTCAGCCTGGTCGAGTATCCCGAGGTAGGAAAGGAAACCGTGAATCATACTGTCATAGTCAAGGAAGGTGGTTTTAACCCCGGCATTACTAAGTTTTCCGGCATACAACATACCTTCATCACGCAAAGGATCATAACCTGACACCAGGACCAGGGCTTCGGGCAAACCTGCAAGATCCAGTGCATTCATTGGAATCGCATAAGGATCGGCAGACTGCTCCCTGTTTTCGAGGTATTGGTCCCAGAACCATACCATGGACTCAGCGGTAAGGGAAAATCCGCCTGCAAACTCTTTGAAGGATCCGGTCGGAGGTTCATACCATGCAGTTGCGGGATAGATAAGCACCTGCGCCAGCGCTTTCGGTCCGTTTTCATCACGGGCCCTGAGAGAAAGGGCTGCAGCCATGGTTCCGCCTGCACTGTCACCCGCAATTATGATTCTTGAAGGATCCCCCTTGAAAGAACCAGCATGAAGTGAAACCCATCTCAGTGCTTCCATGCAATCATCCAAGGCCCCCGGGAATTTCGTTTCGGGACTGAGTCGGTAATCCACAGACACCACTATACATGAAGCCCCGGCGCAAAAATGCGTGCATACCGAGTCGTAATGCTTTGGGCGGAACAAAACCCAGCCTCCCCCATGGATAAAGAACAGGACAGGGAAAGGGCCTGTACCCTTTGGAGTGTAAATGCGTAACATCAGGCCGCTACCCGGCCCCTGGATAGTCCTGTCGGTTATGCTTTCAACTTCTTTTAAAGGCAGGTCCAGCTTTTCATACCTGGAATGAACCAGCGCCCTGGCTTCCTCGGCAGGCAGGAACTGAACTTCAGGATCTCCGGCAGCGATGATGGCCGTAAGTAATGCTTTTGCTTTGGGATCAAGTGACATGATATACTTATGAGCCAACTGTGTCAAGGCAATGTTTGATCTTTTCCCAGCTGCGGGCGATATCATTGTCGAGGCCAACCGAGAAACGTATAAGGCCTTCCGACAGACCCATTTCCTTCTGTATCTCTTCAGGAACCTCGGAGGATGTGCTTTTTCCCGAATTACTGAACAGGGTCTTGAAATAACCGAGGCTGACCGCGAGGTAACCCACGCCTTCAAGTTCCATGGCTTCCATGAGCTTTGAGGCCTGGACAGAAGTCCCCATGTCGATTGCGATCATGGCACCAAAGCCGAATTCTTCGTTCATCATCTTCTTCAGAACTTCATGACCCGGATGTTCAGGGAAACCGGGATAAATGATCTTAGCCCCGTATTCTTTGAATTTACCCGCGAGGTAAGCTGCATTCTTACTATGCTGTTTCATGCGGATATGCAGCGTATGCAGGTTCTTTAGAATGGATGATGAGCGCAGGGGCTCCAGCGAAGGGCCAAGCAGCATGGCGGTGCCCGTGTTGACATCGCAGAGAGCGTCAATGAATTCCTTGTCGCCGCATATCGCACCTGCCACGCAGTCGTTTTTCCCGTTGATGAACTTGGTCATGCTGTGCACTACGATATGTGCTCCGAGCTGGGCGGGGGCCACCATCATAGGCGTAAAGGTATTATCGACCATCAGCTTTATCCCATGCTCATTGGCAATCTTAGCCAGTTCAGGGATATCGCTGATCTGCAGCATAGGGTTGGTCATCGTTTCGGTATAGATGATCTTCGTGTTCGGCCTGATGGCTTTCCGCACATCATCCAGCTTCGTAATATCGACGAAGGTGGCATCGATATTGAACTTCTTAAGGTAATTGCTGAGGAAAGCAAAGGTGCCGCCGTAAATAGTCATAGAGCAGACCACATGATCCCCGCTGTTTACCAGCTGGAAGATCGCGCAGGTGATGGCCGCCATTCCGGAAGCGGTAACCCAGGCCGATTCGGTTCCTTCTAGAGCCGCAATGGCATCGGCGAGATACTTGTTCGTAGGGTTCCAGTGACGGGAGTAAAGGTAGCAGCCTTCCTGCTGGCCCGCAAAGGTTTCGCTCATGGTGATAGCCTGCATGAAAGTATAAGTGGCGGAATCTGTGATGGACGGATTCACGTCCCCGTATTCGCCAAACTGAAGCAGGTCGAAAATACGGGTTGAGGGATCGTTGGATTTTTTCATAAAACCGGAATGTTTATGCAAAGTTACAAAGCTCCGGCAATCCGGGCATAAGAAAACCGGCAGATTTGAGAGTATTTATACCAGGTTTGTATATTTTGACAGAATCCGTTTTATCTCTTTAGAATCATTGGGTAAAGGGAATTGGGGATAATCATTGGTCACATTCTGAGGCGGGCGGAATAAAATACCTTGTTCTGCCTGCTTGAGCATGAAAATACGACCGACTTTGAATGTTATAAAATGAACGACTCCCCGGAAAAATGCAAAATTTTATACTTCCCTCCTGATCACCATGGCGCTGCTGACCCCTCCGCCCCCGCAGATTGCGGCAACGGCAAAAGTTTTATCAAGGCGTTTCAGGGCATGGTATGCAGTTACAAGTATCCTTGCCCCGCTTATACCTGTAGGATGGCCAAGGGCAATAGCCCCCCCTTGGATGTTAAGTTTTGACCTATCCCATTTCAGGACTTTTTCATTGGAAAGTACCTGTATGGCAAAAGCTTCATTCACTTCGAGAAGATCTATATCCTCCAATACCATGCCAGCTTTCTTTAATGCTGCAGGGATAGAAAATGCCGGGCCTTCTCCCATGGTCGAAGGATCAACAGCCAGTTGCGCATATGAAACAATCGAAAAAAGAGGCTTCAGCCCCAGTTCCGCAGCTTTCTTCCTGTGGGTCACGACCAGGGTCACGGCTCCGTCGCTCAACCCGCAGGAATTCCCGGCAGTTACAGTTCCGTCTTTCCTGAATGCAGGTTTTATGGAAGCCATTTTTTCCGGGCTGATCTCATGGCGTATGGTTTCGTCGGCCTCAAATAATATCGTTTGCGCACCCCTGCCGCCTCCAAGCGGCACAGGAACTATTTCTTCAGCAAACCAGCCGTTCATTTGAGCCTGTGATGCTTTCTGATGACTGCCAATGGCAAATTCATCCTGCTCCTGCCGCGAAATACCGTATTTATCAAACAGGTTCTCTGCTGTCTCGCCCATTCCCTGGCCGATCAACGGATCGATACTGTCGCTCCATCCGTCTTCCAGTGTTTTATTCCCCATTTTGAAACCGTCCCAGCGCGCTCCCTTCAGAAGGTATGGGATGGAACTCATGCTCTCAAAACCTCCTGCAACAATGATTCCCGCTTCACCCAGCCTTATAGCCTGTGCAGCCATCGCCAGGCTCCGCATTCCCGAAGGACATGCCATATTAAGCGTCACAGCCGGAACTGAAGCTCCGATGCCGCCGCGTACTGCGGCAGTCCTGGCAGAGTTTGGCCCGTTCCCTGCCTGCCTGCAATTTCCAAGGATAACTTCATCCACAAGATTCCCGCTTAGCCCGATGCGGCTCAGGGCTTCCCTTATGACCACAGCCCCGAGCTCCCACGACGGAACATCTTTAAGGCTTCCGCCAAACCTGCCCATGGCAGTGCGGCAAGCGGCAACAACAACGACATCCTTTAATTCCATACAGCAGCTTTCATTATATGTACTGGCCTCCGTCGACCTTGATCACTTCACCGGTAATATGCCTGGCCAGGCCTGAACAGAGGAATACAACCAGGTTGGCAATATCTTCGGGAGTGCCAAGCCGTTTCAATACGATCTCTTCAAGGGCCGCGGCAAGTACATCATCCCCCGCTGTCTTCATCATTTCGGTCTCTATCAGCCCGGGTGCCACAGCGTTCACGTTGACATTGTATTTGCCAAGCTCCTTTGCAACAGTCTTCGTTAACCCGATGATCCCTGCTTTTGAAGCTGAATAATTAGCCTGCCCGAACTTGCCCCTGAGGCCGTTGATGGAAGTAATGTTCACTATCTTGCCCGATTGCTGCTCGCGAAACAGGGGAGCAACAGCCCTGGTATAATTGAAAAAGCCTTTAAGGTTCACACTGATCACTTCATCCCATTGTTTTTCGGTCATCTTCCACACCACACCGTCGCGGTTGATGCCTGCATTATTTACCAGGATATCAAGCCTGCCGAATTCCAGAACAACCCGTTTCACTGCATTTTCAGCAGATGCAAAATCCGAAATATCCGACTGTATGAACATGGCCTTGCGTCCCATGCCCGTGATCTTTTTAAGAATATCCACGGCATCCTCTTCGTGTTTGCGGTCTATCATAAGTACGTCCGCACCGCATCCTGCCAGTTTCAGTGAAATGGCGGCACCTATCCCGCTGATCCCACCGGTCACTATTGCAGTTTGATTTTCCAGGTTTATCATCACAGGTTTTTTTATGTTCAGACCAGTTGCAAGTCCTTAAAACTCCTTTCAAGGAATACAGTGATCATGTCTTTTCGGTATTTTCTCGAACAGGTATCATTATCTACTATCCTCGATTGAGATACCGCCTCAGCGGCCAGTGCCTTCAGATCATCGCCTGCCTTACCGTCAACAATGACAGGCTTCGCATGAACGCCCCCGAGGACGATCCTGACATCACCCGCCTTATTCACCGATACCGCCGTGGTAAGAGAAGTAAAATCCAGGGTTGCCCTCTTTCTCAGTTTTTTGTATACAGAACGGATATCATGATTTAATGGTATGCGGATGGCTGTAATGATGGCCTCAGGGCTTATTCCCCTCGGAACCATCCCGTCGCCTGTATAGATGCTTTCTAATGGTTTTATGGAAGTGCCGCTAAAATCCAGCAGTTCAACGCAGGCATTCAGGCTTATAAGCGCGACCGCTGTATCGGAAACGAATTTCGCAAAACAGTGCTTGCTGCCCCCGCTTGCAAGACAAACAGGACCGCTGCTTTTAAGACAATAGCCTGAGGCTTCCCTCCACCATTCGCTCTGGTTGTAATAAGAGCAACGGTTCTCGCAAAGCAGGTTCCCTCCAAGGGTGGCGGTTTTTCTTATAGTGGGTGAAGCAACCGATTTCACTGCCTCAGCCAGGGCTGGGAAATGATCACATACGGCTGAATGTCCTGCAAGATCATCAAGACTTATCAATGATCCTATCACCAGGTTTTCATTGCTAACCAATACTTCCTTTAAAGCGGTGATCCCTGAAATATCAACCAGGACACCGGCTGTATCGTTTCCCTGGAACCTGTTAACCATTACATCGGTTCCTCCCGCGAGGTATCGGAAAAGGTCAGTGTTCTCTTTAGCCAGCGACAGGGCCTGCTCAGCAGTTGATGCTTTGATATATGTTTTTCCCTTCAGCATCTGCCCTTATATATTTTGTTCAGCTAAATGGTTTTCTTTCATTTTTGCAAGTATATCCTCGGCGCATACAGGTAGACTGGTGATCCTTACACCGGTTGCATTGAATATGGCATTGGCAATGGCCGGGATCACCGGGTGGATCGCCCCTTCCCCTGCTTCCTTAGCGCCAAACGGCCCTTCGGGATCAATGGTCTCAATTATATTCGCGTGAATATCGGGGGTATCAACCGAAGTCGGGATCTTATATTCAAGGAAATTATTGTTCAGAAGCAGCCCTTTATAATATTTCATCTGCTCGCTGATGGCCTGTCCCGTACCCATATGCCAGGAACCTTCGAGCTGGCCTTCAACAGCCAGCGGATTCAGGGCCTTTCCGCAATCATGGGCTCCCCAAACATCAGTCACTTTCACATACCCTGTCTCCATGTCAACTTCCACCTCGGCAATGCAGGCCCCGAATGAATACGATGGGCTCAGCCCGGCCCCGGCTCCCTTGAAATCCCCACCCAGCTTGGGTGAGATATATTTTCCGCTCACGCTTATCGCTCCCCTTTTGGCAGTGAGTATCTCTACTGCCTCTATCCATGAAAGGTTTGTCGTCTTATCGTTGCTGTATATCCTGTCGTCGCTGAAATTCAGTTCAGTGGAATTTACATTATGCTTTTTTACCAGGGCTGCAACAATTTCGGTTTTCAGGTTCAATGCAGCATCTTTGGCCGCATTTCCTGCCATAAAAGTGACCCTGCTCGAATACGAGCCGAAATCAACAGGGGTTAAAAGGGTATCCGCTGCAAGCACGAAGATCTTGTCCATACTTATCCCCAAAACTTCCGAGACTATGATGGCAAGCATAGTGTCGCTGCCCTGTCCTATGTCGCTTGAACCTGAAGTTACCAGCACCCTCCCGTCAAAATCGAGCTTCATGTGAACCACCGACTGAGGCAATTCGTTCCAGATAATTGGCAATGCGCTCCCGCTGATAAAGAACCCGCAGGCAACTCCAAGCCCCCTGCCTTTCTCAAAATTCCCCCTGCGTTCTTTCCAGCCCGAGAGCTCCATTACTTTTTGCAGGGATTCCCGGCTGCCGTTCGAAGTAATACGATACTGCCCTACAGTAAGAGTGTTTGAATCGAGGAAATTTTTCATCCTGAGTTCGCAGGGATCCATCGCTATTTTAAGGGCCAGGTCATCTATCAGTGACTCCACTGCAAACCTGGAATTCACAGCCCCGTGCCCGCGCATTGCTCCACACTGGGGCTTGTTGGTATATACACGATACGTGCGGAATCCGAAATTGTTAAGCTTATAGGGAGCCTGGAGCAGTACGCCATTATAGTATGATGTCACAACCCCGAAGCTGCCGTAGGCACCCCCGTCGATAGCGATATCCGCATCAAGGACTTTGATCGTTCCATCTCCGGAAATGCCCATCTCAACTGTCATTTTTGACGGATGACGTCCGTGGTTGGTAAGGAACACTTCTTCCCTCGACAAGCGCACCCTTACTGGCCTGCCGGTCTTCCTGGAAAGATGGGCTACTATGATCTCATGAGGGAAAGGATCGCTTTTACCGCCGAATCCTCCGCCAAGGTAAGGTTTGATCACACGTACACGGCTCAGCGGGACTTCCATCACCTTGGCAAGGGCCCGGTGAAGGTAGTGGGGAACCTGGGTGGCAGTTATGATCGTAAGCCCGTTCTCGTCCCAATATGCAGTGGCAGCATGGGGTTCGGTGAAACCATGGCTGAGACCTTCAAATTCAAAGAACATTTTACTGGTATATTCCGCCTCCCTGATCCCCTGCTGCTGGTCGCCGAATCGAAGTTCGGCCTTCTTGTGAATATTGTTATTGAACTTTCCGGATTCATGAATACGTTCATTTTCACCTGCATCGTTCAGTGAATCTTCAATGGTCAGGAACTCCCTGATCGGAATATATTTTACAATGATAAGTCTGCAGGCTTCAGCAGCGATTTCTTCTGTGTCGGCTGCAACCGCAGCAACGATCTCGCCGGCATACCTCACTTTTTCCACAGCCATGGCTGTCTCATCCTGGGAGATGGGCAGAACCCCGAATTTACCGGGTATCTCACGGCCTGTTGCGATATAATGAACACCCTGCATTTTCAGGGCTTCCGAAACATCAATATGTTCTATCCTTGCGTGAGAGTGGATACTTCGCAGGAATTTGCAGTGCAGTGAATTTTTTAAAACTATATCATCAGCGTATTCAGCCGCACCCCTTACTTTTTTCTCCGCCTCTATGTATGGCCTTGGTATGCCTACACCCCCTTTGATGGTATGGGCTGGTTTGAAAGGAGTTGATTTACTGCCTGTCGCTGCTGAAGTTTCCTTTACATATTCAGCTACGGCTTCGATGATCTTTTTATATCCCGTGCATCTGCAAAGGTTCCCCGACAATCCTTCCTTCACTTTACGGATGAGTGCCGACGAGTCGGTCTCGCTAACCAGCGACGGCGCCAGGCTCAGGGCTGTAAGAACCATCCCCGGTGTACAGAACCCGCATTGAATGGCCCCTTTCTCGACGAATAATTCCTGCAGCCTGTGAAGTTTCCCATCTTTTGCCAAGGCTTCGATAGTGGTCACTTCTAATCCGTCACAGCGCAAAGCGGGGGTAATGCAGCTTAACACGGCTTTGCCATCCACAAGCACCGTACAGGCACCACAGCTCCCTTCTTCGCAGCCTATCTTGGTTCCTGTAAGCCCCGCTTTTTCACGGATCAGGTGAGCAAGGGTTTCATGCTCTGTTGCCAGGAGGTAAAATTGTTTGCCGTTGATACTGATGTTGATCTGCTGCATTTCCGGATCAATTGGCCAGGGGCTGTTTTAACATCTTACCTGGCTGTGTTTTTTTCTTTTATAAGTTTAGCAATGATGCTGATCGCGATCTCATCCGCGCTCTCAGCATTGATATCAAGGCCTATCGGCATATCCACGTTTTCAACTTCTTCTGATGAGGCAATTCCCTCATTCACGAAATCCTCCTTTATCCTTTTTACCTTATTCCTGCTTCCAATCAGACCGAGATAGTAATGAGGCTTGTGAAGACAGAATGCCAGGACTTCGCGGTCGGTCGGATGATCCAGGGTTGCAATTACGATGAAAGTAGCGCTATCGTATGGCAGGCCGGGCATTACCTTCGCAAAATCACCGGTGACTTTCGTGAATCCGGTATCGGTCCAGTTGTCGAAAATATCTCCGCGTGGATCAACAACGGTGATGTCAAAATCGAGATCCATGGCGTGTTTCACTACTGCCTTCCCTACATGGCCGCCACCGAATACAAAAAGCTTTTTCTGAGGCATAAGCGGTTGTATAAAAATTTCAACAGTTCCCCCGCAGCACATCTGGTGCTGTTCCATCAGGTCATGTTTAAAGAGTCTGGGCTTCCTTTCTTTGACAACCCCGACGGCATCCTGTATTACAGCCCACTCCAGCGGCCCGCCTCCAACCGTTCCATAAATTTGGCCGTTCTCCCAAACAATCATTTTCGCGCCGGTCTTGAGAGGCGTGGAGCCTTTGGTGGAAACCACCGTGCAAAGGGCTGTAACGGGGCCGCTTTTAAGCAGCTGGGATACTTTATCGTAAATTAAACAATCTTTCATATTCTTCAGGGCTGTTAATGTTGATCAGCACCTTGTTGTTTGGCATCCCCACTTTTTTACAAAGCAGTTCTCCCATGACAAGCTTCAAATTTGCATCATTTAAGTGATAATTCCTTATGAATTCCATATTTTTTCTGTTCAGCAGTACAGGATGCCCCCCCCTGCCTTCAAATATGGGAGTGACGCAGGCATCGTCGCTCCTTTCTTCAAAAAGGGTGTCGAGGATCTTCGAATCGACAAAAGGGTTATCGACATTCTGAAAAAAACAGGAATCCGCTCCCTTTATGTTTGCAAGGCCGAGTTTCAGTGAATACAATCTCTCGAATTCAATATGATCGTTTACAATTACCATCACCATCGCATGCCCTGAAAGAATTTGTTTAACGGTTGCGGCGGTTTTCTCACTGACCACCACGATTATGGTGGTACAGCCCCAGCTTGTATATTCCGAAACTATTTTTTCAATGAACGTGACACCCGGACTGAAACCAAGCAGGGCTTTGTGACTTTGCATCCTTGACGAAGCTCCCGCTGCAAGAATTACCGCTGCCGTATTTCTCTTTCCCATTTGCCTTGATTCCCCGGGGTCAGGAGAAAGCATTCTCTCCGGTAATATCATTCCCTGTGATCAGCAGGTGAATGTCGTGGGTTCCTTCATAGGTAATCACCGATTCGAGGTTCATCATATGCCTCATGATAGGGAAATCGCCGGTGATACCCATTGCACCGAGTATCTGCCTCGCTTCCCTTGCCACGTCAAGCGCCATCTTCACATTGTTCCTCTTCGCCATTGAGATCTGGGCCGGGGTTGCCCTGCCGTCATTGCGGAGCACTCCTACCCTCCATGCGAGCAGCTGCGCCTTGGTGATCTCGGTAAGCATTTCGGCCAGTTTCTTCTGGGTCAGCTGGAATGCGGCTATCGGCTTGCCGAACTGCTTTCTTTCTTTTGAATACTGCAAGGCTGTATCGTAGCAATCCATGGCTGCGCCAATCACACCCCAGGCAATACCATATCGGGCCGAGCTGAGGCAGCTCAACGGGCCTTTGAGTCCCTGTACACCGGGAAGCAGGTTATGTTTGGGGATCTTTACATTATCGAACACGAGCTCACCGGTAAGTGAAGATCGCAATGACCATTTCCTCAGGGTTTCAGGAGCGGTGAATCCTTCCATCCCCTTTTCAACCAGAAGCCCGTGTATCTTACCCGATCCGTCCTTTGCCCACACCACACTTACGTCGGCTATGGGTGCATTGGTGATCCACATTTTAGATCCGTTAAGCAAGTAATGGTCACCCTCGTCTGAGAAGTGGCTGAGCATGCTTCCTGGATCAGAGCCGTGGTTTGGCTCGGTAAGGCCGAATGCGCCTATCAATTCTCCTGTTGCGAGTTTAGGAAGGTATTTTCTTTTCTGTTCTTCGGTACCATATTTATAAATAGGGTACATCACCAGGGACGACTGGACTGAAGCTGCCGAACGGATGCTTGAATCGCCGCGTTCGAGCTCCTGCATGATGAGCCCGTAAGCGATCTGGTCCAGGCCGGCACCGCCGTATTCTACAGGGATATATGGCCCGAAAGCGCCGATCTCACCGAGTTCCCTGGTAAGATGGCGGGGAAATTCATGTTTCTGGTTGGCCTCATCGATGATCGGAATGACGGCACGGTTCACCCAGTCCCTTACCGAGCCGCGTATCAGCTTATGTTCATCGGTTAAAAGTTCATCCACCCAATAATAATCAGGCGATTGATATCTGATTGTGCTCATCCCTGGTATCTTAAACTGTTGTTATTTATATAAATTCTCATAGTTGTTGGTCCAGCCTGGCAGATCTCCCAGTACCGAAAGGTCGAGGGGCGGATTCTTTCCGCCAATGTTTAAAAGTCGCAGCAATGCAGTCGAAATATACGGATTTTTCGAGGGATTGAAGGTCTCCCCGCATTCCGTGGTCAGCTGGTTATCGTTCAACCCTTCGTTGAAGGCATCCTTCTTTTGCTTGTTGTATAAGGCGACTGCGTATGGCACGGCATATTTCTGTTTCAGCCTGGCAATTTCAAAAGCTCTTTCAAGCAGCTCGAATTCATCCTCCCCTGTTCCGTTCGAAAGACCTAGTTCGTGCGCCCTTGCCGCCGTAAGCCCCTGGAGGAAAAGCTCGTCTATCAGCGAATCTCCAAAGCCAAGCCTCACCAGTTCCTGCACTGCCCCGAAACCTCCGAGTATTCCGTATTCGATCTCGGGCTGGTTGTAATTTTTCTTTATACGCTGCACGTTTTCACGTTTGAGGGAGTCGAACTCGACCCCATGGATCACCAGGTCAAAACGCTGGTTCAGAAAATATGTGAACTCAGCACCCCCTCCCCATTTTTCTCCGAATACACCGAAGGTCCATATTGGCATTTCCTGGATGAACCTGAAGAGCTTCATGCCTGCTTTAGTGAAATACGATGCATCTTCTTCACCAAGGAACTGATAGCCAAGTTTTGCATCGAACCAGCCCTTGTTGAACTGGCGTGCATCTGCGCCCAGCATTCTCATCCCCTTTCCCGACGCGGTAAAGAAGAGTGAGCCAAGCTGGCCATTTTCAAAAAGCCTGATTGAAACCCCTATCGCATGGTCGAGCTGGTCGAGGGTGTTCCTGTTCCATACATTCCCTCTCAGTGGATTGTCAAAGATGACAGAAGCGACGCGGTCTTTCTTCGTCGGATAAACATACCTCAGGTCGTTGTAATAAATATCCATTTCGCCGGTATTGAAGTTCATCTGGCTTACCGGGGTCCCGTAAATACGGCCGTAGCCAAGCAGGTTTTTCCAGCCGTTCTTTTTCATGGTATGAAGGAGCAAGGGCTTCCCGCTACGAGGACCGGTTTTCCCGTCGGTATCGTACAGGCCCGGCCTGTCTTGATTTTCCGATGAGGACCTTTTGCAAAGTGCAATGAATCCATCGAAGCCGAAATAGTCGAGGAATTTATCTATAATCTCGCAAAGCCCGTATTTGAACCTAAGCCCGACCTTGGTGGAAGTATCAATATCTGCTGCAGTGCAGCAGTTATCCTGGATAAGGTCAAGTGCATAAAGCATGACAGGTATTGCATACCTCCTGAATGTTTTGCCCCCGCGGTCGTCCGAAGATGCAATACTTATCAGGCCGGCAATGCTCTTAATCGAAGATTCCCTGTGATCGAGGGATTTCGCCTCGCTTAACGACCAGAACTCATCCTGCCTTATATCCTGCAAAGCCACGTACGATTTGCTTGCGGGATCATAAACGGCCGATATCTTTTCACGATTCTCAGCTCCTGTCCATTTGAAGAAACCTTCTTTTCCCTTGCTGTTGATTCCTGTCTTTCCCGATTTCTCCAGGTCTTCTATCCATTGGGGATAATGCCTTCCGTCATGGTTGTAAATTATTTTAAGTCGGTCACAATCCGGAAGGGCTTTGCCAAGATGCTTCGCACATTCGGTGAAAGGCATATGCCCGGTGCGGTCCAATACCTGGAATGGGTTGGCCGTAAGGAGTTCAAACACCTGCGGAAGTTCCGCCAGGTCCTGTCCTGTCTTGATATCCCATTGAATAATGGCAGCCATGCCTTCAAAAACAGGATCGGCAACATATCCGTGGTGGTCATTCCTGAGTGCAATCACTTTTTTCTCAAGTATCTGCTCTGCAAATGCAACGCCGGCAGTGAACGTCTCTTCCGTTGCATACTTGCCTTTCATGACATCGAACAGGCGGTTGGCATGAAACGGGAAATACCCGTGCCCGGTAAGAAACTTATCCCTGAGGAACATGTCGTTGAAAAGGACTGCCAGCTCTTCGGTAGTATGCGAAGATGTGTTTGAATAAACAAACAACAGTTTGCCGGGATCGGCATATTTTTCGATGTTCTCAAAGATGGATTTCTTGATATCTATGCGTTCCGTGGCTGCCTCCCATATGATCCCCGCCTGTGAAAGCAGGCTGAAATCCTTGCTGTAGGTAACCCTTCCGAGATATTCCTTGACTTCCGCTTCCAGTATCCTTCCCCCGGAAGCCAGTCCTGAAAAGTAATTAGATATATCCTTTCCTGCCCTGTCAAGGGCTGCATCGGCCACGTCAATGAATATGACATCGCTGGCCGTTTTATTGAGGATGTCGATGCCTATCCCAATTCCCATGGTCCCCGAACCGATCACAGCTATCTTTTTTATGCTGTTCAGCCTGGTAACTTCTTTCTGTAAGGATTTGTTCCCGAATGCAAACGCAGTTTTCATGTATTCTTTGTTTATTTTTTTTCTCCTGTTGAATTGCCATTACAGGGTTTTGGACCCCGACCCGGTAATTATTATCAGGGTTTCTATACTATTTCAACACAAACAGCCCCGCCCTGTCCTCCACCTATGCAGGCCGAAGCGACACCTGTTTTCAATCCCTGCCTTTTCAGTTCATATATCATGTCTATTGTTATCCTGAGCCCTGTGGCGGCAATATTATGCCCCATTGCTATGGAGCCCCCGTTCACATTGGTTTTTTCCCTGGGCAGGCCCAGTTCTTTTTCAACCCCCAGGTACTGGGCTGCAAAAGCTTCGTTGATCTCGAAGAGGTCTATCTTTTCCTGTTTCAGGTTTAGTTTGCCAAGCAGGTCTTTAATTGCCGGCACAGGTCCCTGTCCCATGACTTCGGGAGGAACCGTCGAGAACTGGTATCCTTTCAGCACGGCAAGGTAGGGAATATGGTTTTTGTCGGCGAAGGCACGGTCCATCAGGATTGCCGAAGCAGCCCCATCGCTGATCTGGCTTGCGGTTCCCGGTGTCACCAGCCCGTCGGGTTTGAGCAGTGGGCGTAAAGCCGCCAGTTCTTCAAGCTTTACATCGTTTTTCACGCCTTCATCTTTCCATACAGAAAATGCATTTCCTAACTGGTCAATGGTATCAACGGTAAAAATCCCCTTCAGGTAATTATTTTCACAGGGTGCTGCAAACCTGTTCCATTGCTGAGACTGGGCTTTGATTGCACGGGTATGGCTCAGTAAAGCGAATTCATCACACTGCTTCCGGGTAATGCCGGTCTGAACACCATAGAGTTCTGCCGTTTGCGGCATCAGGGTTTTAAATAAATTATGGTTGAAGCCCTCCAGAAGGTAGTCTCTTGAGGGAGCATCCTCAAATTCCCATACGCTGTCCCTTTTCCTTCGTCCCTGGTGGACCAGGTTAGTCTGTGACATATTCTCGGTGCCGAAAGAAATCACGGTGCTGGTTTCCTGGTTCGGCGACATGATGAGGTCGAACGCATCGGCCAGGACCTGAAATCCAGTACCGCAGATCCTGAGGGTGGTTTTACCGGGCGAGACATTCAGGTTGGTCTTGTCATTGAATTTCTGCGCCACTCTCATCGCGACATTCCTAGGAAGGTAGATCTGCTGGTTAAGGGAATCAATATAGATCATACCGGCAACGACCTGGTCGATTTTTACCTTATCAAGGTTGATACCCGACCTCACTATCGCTTCGTAAACCGCCAAAACTGCCAGGTCTTCGGCAGGGAGGTTGTTGTAGTAACCACCATGCTTTCCTATCGGCGTCCTGGCCGCGCTTACGATAACTACCTCTTTGTTACGCTTATCCATACTTTGAAATCGATTAATTTACGATGTACATTGTACCATGTACAATGTACAAATCAGGGTTTATTTTTATCATTGTTTAATAGGACACAACCGAATGCAGCCAGGAACTGTGAATGCTCGGGGCTGTCGGAGTCGGGGTATTTCTTTTTAAATAGGCTGACGATCATGGGGTGCTTAGCCGGCAGCCCGCCGGTGATCACGAGATGGTCTTCAACAAGCGCCATCTCCATGGAACGCAGTATGATGGAATTGTAGATCCCGATGATGATATCGGGTAATGTTGCGCCGTTCTTGATCATCCCGATGATCTCTGAGATCGCGAAAACGGTGCAGAAACTGTTGATTTTCACCTCCTGTTTGGCCTGTTCCGCAAAACCCGTGAATTCCTCGGGGGTTATATCGAGCCTGAAAGCGATCTCCTCCAGGAAGGATCCAGTGCCTGCCGCACATTTCCTGTTCATCTTAAACTTGTCGACCTGCCCGTTTGCATTGACCTTGATGAACTTGGTATCCTGTCCGCCTATGTCGATGATTGAGCAGGACCGGTGGTACACTTCGTAAACCGCCTTCGACAGGGCTATCAGTTCCGAGTTTGAAACAAAAGCAGCCGAGGTCTGCTCCCGTCCATATCCGCAGGTATAAACAGGATATTGAATTTCATGTGAAGCCGAAAAATGTTCAATGATTTTTGATGAAGCATTGTTGAAACTGTAACCTGATTTCACGCAATGCAGGCCGGCTATTTTGTTCTGTTCATCAACGAGAACACCTTTAGTGTAAGAAGAACCCAGATCTATGCCAAGCCTGTACTTCATCATTTTCCCGATTTTCCGGCCAGCTGTTCAACGAAAGTTTCAATAGCTATGATGCTTTGTTCCTCGCTGAAACACCGGGGATCATTGAGGTCGCCGTTGATCTCGAGGTAGGGAATACCTGTTTTTTTGAACAGGCGGTTCTGCAGACCGTAACGGTTATTGGAGTTTCGGGCGCAGGTTTTGGATTCGTGAAAAATGATACCATCGGCAGAAAAATCACCGAGCAGGTTTTCAAGTACGGTTTCCTTCACCTCATCCGACCTTACGATAAACAGCTTGCAATAGGCCAGGGCCGAGGATTCAAACGGATCGGAAGGGTCGAGGTCGTCGAACACCCAGCTGTTGCAATAGGTTGATGCAACAATGCAGGTTTCGAGCTTTGCAAAAAGCTTGGCCATGCTGCTCAGCTTGTACCAGAGGGGCATGCCATCCCAGTAGATCCTGTATTTTTCGCCGGGCACCGCACTGATATTCTCTTTGATCCTTTTATCCAGTTCGGCCAGGAGTATCTTATAATAATCCACTGCATAGGTTGTCCCCCTCATCACCACAATAGGCCCCATATGTATGGCCGAATCGAAAAAGTTGATGGGTGAAGGAATTTGCTTTGCCTTTTCGAGCACTTGTCTCCAGAGGGCACAGCCGTCGTGCGAAAGGCCGACAGCTTCCCTGAAACGGTCCATGTCGAATTTTACCCTGGCCACTTGTTCTATCCCGGGTATGAGGTTTTTATACTGCTCCGACACCGACCTGATAATCTCAGGCGACAGTTCGGGAATAGACAATGGTGTATGAATGCCGAGTATGGGAACATTGAAATGTTTTGCGTAGAACCCGAACCAGTCGGCCACTTCCCTGCACTGGTTTGTATTGTATACGAGGATATCGGGAGCGGGGACCGCCTTGAACCCGCTCTTTTGCAAAGGGGTTTCATTCTGCAAAAATGCACCAATATCGCTGGTGAGGTAAGAGCATATGTCGGGAGAATAGCCATGGGCAACGGCCGAAGGGATGTATTTATCGGCATTCTTTGCAGCACCCAGCATGGCCCCGTGGTTTTCGGGAAAATATACCTCGAATCCCATGGAATACAGCAGCTCGGCAGGGCCTACACTGGTGCACCATGCAACTTTCCTGTTCCTGGTTTCAGCGGCCTCCCTAAGCCTGGTGAAATAACCGTCCATGGTCTTCCGCAATTCGGTGGTTGACTCAAGTTTGACAGGTTCTGTCTTTTTCAGCAATTCTTCCATTCTGCTTTTCTTTTTTCCATGAATGCAGCTATACCTTCGTTTGCATCATGGGTTTCCATCAGCTCTTTATTGTATAATTCGGAAAAGTATGGCAGGTTCTTCTGCATGAAGAAATCAAAGGAAGCCCTTGCCGCCCTCACCGCGAACTTCAGCGACGAGGCGCTTTTCCCGAGTATGTTTTTCTTTATCCATTCTTCTGTTGCCGCATCCAGGCAGGCTTTGTCCTCGTAAACCTCATTCACGAGTCCCATCGTTTTCGCCTCATCCGCAGTGATAATTCTGCCTGTGATCAGCAGCTCATCAGCCCTGGCATTGCCGATTTTCAAAGGAAGAATAACTGAAGCCGGTGGCGCAAACACGCCCAGGACGATCTCAGGTTGCCCCATCTTCGCAGTCTTGTCGGCAAAAATAAAATTACATACCAGTGGAAGCTCGAAACCGCCTCCGAGACATTGACCCGAGAGCTTGGCAAGTGTAGGAATATGCAGGTCAAGGATGGTGAAGAACATCCTGTGGAATCCTTCAAGCATCTCCCCTGCCTTATCCTTCGTATGCTCAGCCACACTGGCCCCGTATGAGAAATTATTCCCGGCCCCTTCAAAGGTGATCAGTTTCACATCTTTCCGTTCTTTGAGCGAAAGCAGGAAACCGGTGATCTCGGTCATCATGATCTTATCGAGAACATTGGCTTTCCCGTCATCGAGGATCACCCTGGCAACGGTATTGTCAAACAGAAATTCGGTCTTGATCTTTTGCATTTCCATATTTTTTAAGAACCCTGCTGGTACTGGGGAGAGATGAGGCGGATCAGCTCATCGTTCCATTCATGGCCTTCGGCAAGCAGCTGTCTGACCTTTATAAAATCGCATTCCCTTTTATCTTTCGGGCCTTCATTGAATGCCCTGAACCCTGCCTTGCCTTCGGTCATCATATTGAGGGCAAGCCAGTCGCGGTTGCTTTCCTTGTTCTTATCCCAGTGTTCCAGCTTGTGTTTGCGCAGCGAGTTGATGGTCTTGCTCAGGCAGTTCGGCATCAGGTACATCAGCCTTGTGCAAAGGCTTTCAACGGCCTTGTCGAGGAGAGAAAGATCTATCTGACCTGATTTAACAAGTTCTTTTGCTTTTACCATTTCGTCGCCGGATTTCGGTTTCCCGTATACCAGCTGCCCCCCGCTGTTCACCCACTGATCGGTGATCACAAGCGGGTTGGGGATGAACTCGCCGTTCACTTTCAGTGCAGGGACTATTTCGGTAAGCAGCCCGTACCTAAGGGCTTCGTGTGCCGACCAGGGGTCGCATACCGTGCATGAGAACATGGCATTTTCGATGCCGACAAAAAGCGGTAGAAAATCTGTGGATCCCCCGTCGGGGGCGCTGCCGTGCTTGGGCCCGGCCTGGCCGAACCTGGCAAAATCCTGGGCAATTGAAAAATCACAGGCCATCCCTATTTCCTGTCCACCTCCTATCCTCATCCCGTTAACCCTGCAGATCACAGGTTTGTCGTTCATAAGAATGGATGAAACCATGTCGTTGAACAGCCTCATGTACTGCTTGTATTCCTGGGGGTTGCCGGCATAATATTCGGCATACTCCTTGGTATTCCCTCCGGTACAGAATGCCTTGTCGCTCACCGCAGTGAAAACGACCGCAACAACGCTGCGGTCGTTCGATGCCTGGCGCATGGCCAGTATCACTTCCTTCACCGCATCAGTGGTATAGGAGTTGAACTGCTGGGGATTGTTCAGGATGATCCAGGCATTGAAAAGGCCTTCAACCAGCATGCCTTTATTGTCAAGGCAGGGGCGCTTTTCGAATAATATCTCTTTATAAGTGACTTCTGTGAGATTGTGGCTTGCTAACATGTCAAAATTGTTTTTGTAAATACTCTGTTTATACCTGATCAGGGACCATTACCGACCTCCTGGTATACATATGCTTAAGCGTGTTCTGGAAAACTTCGTTGATCTTCGACAAGGGGAATGTCTCGATAAAATCATCTATTTTCAGCTTCCCTGAGGCGATCAGGTCGACAACCTCGGGATAGAGTTCAGGTTTGCAGCCCCAGGTCCCTATTAGTTTGGCATCAAATGCCATCAGGTTGCTAAGGCGGACTTCGGTTCTGTCAAGGGTAAACCCAACGACAGAAAGCGTGGAGGTAAAAGTGATGAGGTTGAAACCCAGTTCCTGACCCGGTTTCGTGCCCGACATCTCGAAGATTTTCCAGCCGTAGCGTGAAACTCCCAGGCCTTTGGCGATTTCCCTAACCTGTTCTTTTACAGATTTTATATCGAGCCCTTTGATGTTGAGAACTGCGTCAACCCCATTGCTTTTCGCCGTATTCAGTTTGGCATCATCGATATCCAGGGCAAGAACTTTTGCCCCGAAGATCTTTGCTATCAGGGCGGCGTACACACCAACACCTCCTACACCAATTACAATTGCAAAATCCGCTGCTTCCAGTTCCGATTTCCTGATGACCTGGTAAGGAGTTGAAATTGCATCCGCGATAACGGATAGTTTTTCCAGAGTATACTTTGAAAGAAGGCTTTCAGGCACGGGGCAAAGGAATCTGTATGGCACGAGGATATGTGAAGCAAATCCACCGTTGAAATCATTACCCGGCATCAGCTGTTTCTGGCACATATTGCTCCTGCCTTTTTTACAAAGTTCACATTCACCGCAGGGCAGGACTGCAGGAATGATCACGTTTTCCCCAAACCATTGATCCGGGCCGGCAACGACCGTGCCGCTGATCTCATGTCCGAGGGTTAGTGGAAGTTCCTTTTTTGTCTTCACCCCGTAATGCCAGAAACTCAGGTCGGTATGGCAAACTCCGCATCCGGCAACTTTTACGAGAGCTTCACCCGGGCCCGGCACAGGCATTGGGCTTTCGGCATACTGCAGGGGGGCATCCGGCGCCGTCATCTGCCATGAAAACATCGTATGGTTCATAATCATTTGTTTTACAAAATACGATGTACAATGTACAAAGTACAAATTAATCTTCCGGTTATTTATAGTCTTTGCATTTTCCGACGCCGTCTTTGCAGGAGATTGCATTCACGAGATTTGTAAGCACCAGGTTTATCGGGGTCTTGATGTAATGCTTCCTCCCATAATCAACGATCTTCCCGTTCATGTAGTCGATCTCCGTCTCCCGCTTATTGATAAGGTCAACGGCAAGTGACGGCATGTGGTTCCCGGCATTATTCAGGTACCTGATGGCAAGTTTGATGAAGTTATCGGGAAGTTTGATCTCTTCTGCATTGGCCACCTGCACTGCTTCGTAAAGGATCTGCTCAATGATCTCGAGTGTATCTCCATTGTTCATGGCCTCTTTCATAGTAAGCCTGGAAATGGCGCAAAGAGGGCTCAGGGCCGCATTCAGAATGGTTTTTTCCCAGATCTTGTCGATGATCGAAAAGGAATTGGCTGCTTCCGTAGTAAGGCCAACACTGCTCAAGGTTGTTGCCAGCCATTTTGCCAGCTCCCCCTGTGAATCATCCATGGAACCTATGAAATTAGGGGCATTGAAAAAGTTGATCCCCACAACGTTGGGAGCCTGCAGGTTACCGGCGAAGTTAATGACCATCCTGAGGATAGACGAATTGGGGAAATGACGCAGATACTTTTTCCTGATATCGATGCCGTTCTGGGCGCTGAGGAGGAACACATCCTTTTTCAGGTTCTCTTTAACCATATCGACGATCTTGTCGACATGATAGTCCTTTACAGCTGAAATGAGGATATCGAAATCATGTTCCAGCATCTCCTCAACCGAGTAATAGACATATTTGAAGAATGATTTTTTTTCAAGATGGAGAACAATCTCACTGCCTTCCTTTCGTATGAGGTTGAGTTTTTCCCTGTCGAGGTCGGTAATGGCAACCTCGCATCCTGCAGCTTTGAAATGTACAGCCAGCGTCTGTCCAATCGGGCCCAGGCCGATAATCCCGATAGTGTAATTCTTGTGGTCCATGTTCTATATTGTTATTAAGAATTTCTCATTACTAAAGTATGATCCTTGCATCCACAGCACAGACTGCATCATCAATAGCAAACAGTGGGTTCAGATCCAGCTCCCTGATAGCAGGAAAATCGGCACACAGCATGGAAACACGTTGTATGAGCTCAGCTGCCTTCTCCCTGTTTATCCCTTTTTCTCCCCTGAACCCGTCGATAAGGGCAAAAGCCTTGATCGAGCTTATCATCTCAGCGGCTTCAGTATCGCTTACAGGACTGATGGCAAAAGAAACGTCCATCAGGACTTCAACAAAGATCCCGCCCAGGCCGAACATCAGGATATGACCTGTACCTTCAGATGCCTTGGCTCCTATTATAAGCTCCCTGCCGGGTTTAAGAAATTTCTGTACCAGGAATTTCATCCCTCCTCCGAGCGCCGTTTTCATTTTCTCAACAGCAGCAGTGGTTTCCTCGGCATTTTTCAGGTTTACAGCGACACCTCCAACATCACTTTTATGAATAATTGCTTCCGAATCGGCTTTGACAACGACAGGGTAACCTATCTGGGATGCTGAGTAGACGACTTCTTTAACATCCGAGGCCACTTTCCAGGGGGCAACAGGGATCTTGTATGCTTCAAGGATGGAATACACTTCATTTGCCGTCAGGACTTCCCTGTTCAGGTGCTTCGCATTATCCAGTATCCTGGCAACATTTCCCCTGTTGACATCATTAAAGATCCTGACAGTTCCTTTTTCCGAATTTAATATTTTATTGTATCTGACCAGTGAATACAGTGCTCTTGCTGCAGTTTCCGCGAAATCGAAACACGGGATCCCTCCTTCCTTAAGAATTTTTGAGGTTCCTGCCCATTTTTCCTTATCGGTCATGTAATTGCAGACGATTGGCTTGTTACCTGCCATAGCGGCTGCCGCAATTTCGCGGGCCACGTTTTCACAGTCGACAAAAGGAGGGGTGACAAAATTCACGTAAATGCTGTCGAACTGATCTTCATTCATCATCACTTCAAGTGCGCTTTTAAAATGCGCAGGCCCGGCTGTGGCAACCACATCAAGAGGGTTCCTGATGGAAGCTGATTCAAGCATGCTGCTCTTAAGTGTCTCTGCAGCTTTGGCTGAAAGGGGCGGTATCACAAGCCCGCAGCTGACAAGTTCATCGATGGCAATGACTGAAGGCCCCCCGGTGTTTGTAATAATCCCGACCCTGTTGCCTTTCGGGACTGGCTGGGAAGAAAGAGCCACGGCAGCATGGCAGAGTTCTTCCTGGTTGGTAAAAGCCAGTATCCCGGCTTTCCTGAAAATGAGGTCCATGGAAATGCTGCCTGCCAGTCCTCCGATATGGGACCTGGAAGCCTCGGCTCCTTTATCAGTCCTCCCGGCAGTGATGGCAAGAACAGGCTTGCGTGCAGTAACCTTCCTTACGACTTCAATAAACCCGAGAGGATTGTCAAGGCTTTCGGCGTAAAGCACAATAGCCCTGGTACCTTCATCCTTACCGTAATAGCTTATAAATTCAGTGATCGAGACGTCGGAACCGTTGCCGTTCGAGGCGTACATCCTCTGCCCTACCCCCATGTCGTAAAAGGCCTGCATCAGCACAGCTCCCACTCCCCCGCTCTGGGCCACTAAGGAGATATGCCCTGGCTGCGGGTATGTAAAAGTAAAATTGCAGTAAGCATTTATTGCAGGATCGGAATTGATGATACCCTGGCAGTTGGGACCAACGATACGTATCCCGTACTTTTTGGCCCTTGCCAGGAAATCGTCTTCGAGAGCCTGGCCTTCAGGCCCCATTTCCTTGAATCCTGCGGTGTTGATGATGACGGCTTTTATTCCTTTTTTTCCGCATTCCTCCACCGCATCCGGTACAAAAGGAGGAGGGATTACGATATGCGCAAGATCCACAGGTCCCGGGATCTCCAGAACCGAGGCATAGGCTTTGAGCCCGCGTATCTCATCGACTTTTGGGTTTACCGGGTAGACCGGCCCGGTGAATTTATAATGCAGCAGGTTTTTAATGATCACATTCCCTATGGAGAGTTCCTTAGCTGAAGTGCCTATCAGTGCAACGGCCCTGGGTTTAAATAAGTAATCGAGATTATCGTTCATTGGTTTCAGGTTCTGCGGTTGGTTCAATTTTTTGAGCTTAATTTCTGATGACGGAAACCGCCCCAGATGGCAGCACCTATTGCACCTGCATAGATTGATTCATGATGCGCCCTTACCTCCAGGCCGAGTTTGCTTTCAGCAATGAGTTCCTGCACTGCCTGCACCATTCCCACATTCATGGCCATACCACCCGTCAAAGCCACAGGTGAAACAGCTTTTAACGAAGAAAGCAACTTGACGATCTTGTTTGCAATGGAGAGGTGGATGCCCTTGATGATGTCGGGAGTTGCAATCCCGCGTGAAACCATATTGATCACATCGGTTTCGGCAAGCACCGAGCAAATTCCCGAAGGAGTTTCAGGTGAGTTGGATTTAAGCGAAACAGCGCCAACATCTTCAATGGAAAGCCCCAGGTAACGGCTGATATTCTCTATGAATTGCCCGGATCCAGAAGCACATTGCCCTGTCATTTTATAATCGAGCACCCTTCCCAGTTCATTGATCTTGATAGCTCTCACGTAAAGAGCCCCCATATCGACCACCGTTACCGAACCAGGGCAGAGAAAAATCCCTCCCCTTGCATGAGTGGTCATACTGTAGAAATGCCCGCGTTTGCGCTGCAGCATCTCTCCTTCGCCGGTGGATGCCAGGTATGCAATATCTTTCACCGACAGCTTATTCCTTTCAAGAAGGGCGTCTATCAGCTGGTCGGCCACCATTTCGGGGTTCCGTTTCCTGATCTTCTCCATCTGCTGGTCAATAATGACGGGCGCCCCGTTGTAACTCATCAGCACAGCCTTGATAATGCTGCTTCCCACATCAACCCCTACGGTATAAATATTCTGATCTTTCATTTTTACTGCGGATGTTTGTTTCCCGTCCTCCGTCGGGTTAGTTTATTACATTTCTTCTGGCAAACATGGCTCCACCGAGGGCTCCCATGAAAATGGAATCGGAATGCACATTTATTTTAATATCCTTCCCGTAATTCTGAAGCACCAGGTCGGATACATATTTCAGAACAGCCTGGTTCCTTGCAACACCACCAGTGAAGGTGAATTCATTGCGTACACCGCCCGAACGCGCCAGTAAAGACATTGCACGCATCACAATGGCACGGTGCAGGCCGGCCAGGATATCCGAGCGCTTCTGCCCCACATTCAGCAGTTCCCTGATCTCGGCTGCTGCAAACACAGTGCAGGTCGAACATATATTCACCTCTTTTGTCGCCTCTATGGCAAGCGGGCCAAGCTCGTTCAGCGATATATTGAATTCATCGGCTATGTACCCGAGGTATCTTCCGCAGCCTGCAGCACAGCGGTCGTTCATATAAAAACTTGTAACAAGCCCGTGGCTGTCAACCTGGATCGCCTTCGTATCCTGCCCTCCAATGTCAAGAACCGTCCTGGTATCGGGGAATACAGCGTGAGCGCCGAATGCATGACAAAGAATCTCTGAACGTATCGACTTCTCGGGAAAAGGAAGCAGAGCCCTGCCGTAACCCGTGCCTACCATGTCGGTGATATGAATATCGAGGCCGGCAACAAAGCCGATATGGCCCTTGAGTGAATCATATATCCTTTTATAATTACCCTTAAGCAGGTTCAGTTCACTGTCAAAAGCAAGGCCGGATTCTTCGGATGAGGATTCACCAAGCCCCGCATATTTATCGTTCAGCAGGGCCATAGAATGATCGACGAGCTCTCTGAAATCATATTCAGTAAGTTCGTTCTCAACTTTGGTGATGCTTTTGTCGTACACCAGCATCATTGGTTCGAAAAAATCTTTGCCCAGGCCTGCAATTTCCTTATTGTACCTTTCGCTGACGATATCCCTGAAAAACTGGTTCTTGCTGCCGAGCTGCCCGGTAAGGAACTCGTCCAGAACCGAAGGCCCTATCCTGCTTACAATGCCATCAACGTAGCCTGATATCGCATCCCTTTTTTCGCCTGAGAACGTGGTAGATATCGTATCACGGAATTCCACGCTCAGCCTGTCGAGCCTGCGTTTGAACTGCAGGTACTGGAACACCGATTCAACATCGCGGATATACCTTTTATAATCGGGCCTGCTCTCAATCTCATCCTGAAGCTTCATCTTCAGAAGCGTGAACCTGGCATTATACGTGGCTTCCAAACGGGCTATCTCCGTGGCTACCGTATAATTTGCCCTGGTATTTGTTATGCCCCTGCCGATGATATTGTCATTTTCATCAATAATGATCGCCTTTGAAGTTGTTGACCCAAGATCTATCCCCAGAAAATATTTCTTCATCAGTGTTGATTTTATATTGTAAAATCCCGTCCCCGTTTTCAGGAGATCAGGAAAACCGTTACAGGATCAAGCCCTGTTTATGATCATCTTCCTTTGCTCCAGCATCTGGAAAAATGACTCAAGCCTGTTTTTAATATTCGAGTAAGAGAAGTATCTCGGGTCGACCAGGTCGGATTCAATGAACCCGATAGGAATTTCGAGCTTCCTCTCGAGTTGCTGCATGATCATCAACTGACCTGCAGAGAAGGAATTGCAACTTTTTATCGAATTGACCAGGAAGCCGTCGGCATGGTAATCGGTGATGCATTTCGACAGCAGGTCGACTCTTTGCTGAAGATTCAGGTTGGTATAACAGTTCATGCAGTATTCGGCCAGGCTTTCAAGTGGTTTATCGGGATTGACACGAAAACCCATATCATAAACCCCTCCCACTTTGGTGTAGGATGAGGCCACGATCACGGCGCCCATGTCATAAAAAAGTTTCCAGAATTCGCGGAAATGGGTCCAGTTGGGAGGACCTTCGACAACCAGCCTGAAGCGTTCTTCTTCCATCACACCCTCAGGCGTGATAGGGCCCAGCTTGTTATCGATGCGTTCAAGTATCTCCTTGTACAACTCGGCATAATAATCAACAGCCTGTGGTGTTCCCCTGAAGCCGCTGTTGATCGGGCCTATGTAATAAACCCCGGCAAAATAGGCATCAATAGGAGAAGGCCGGTGCTTTGTGGTATCAAAAATATTAATGATGTGTTGTTCAACTTTAGAAGAATTCCGCAAGGCAGCTTTCAGTTTTTCCTCATCATATTTATTGCCCGAGACTTGTTCCATCTTGGGTATCACCTCTTCTTTCAGTTGCTTGACCATATATGCGGTCATCTCAGGAGTTATTTTATGAGCTTCCTGGTAAGGAGTATGAAGAAGGGCAACCGGCACGCCGGGATAAAGGCGCTCGAGGGTTTCGAACCATTTAAGGAATGTAAAACAGCCGGTATAACTTAAAAGCAACAGGTCAGGGTTAGGGATCTTTTCACCCGTGGGGCCGATATTGCCGTTGATCATCATCCCCACATCGCATTTCACATAGGTGCATACATCTTCTGAATGACCATGCTGTTCGGCATCACGGATGTAGTCGCCCGATTTTTTCCTCATCCCCGACTGAAGTGCATTGATCTCAGGGTATACCGGCAGCATGTCAAATGAAAGAATGAGCTCGGATATATTACCGGGGACAAAAGTGTACACTACCTTTTTACCGGTCTCTTTCGCAGTGCTAAGTGCCATGAAATGATTGGCTATCATCTCTTTCTGGATGATCATGCTGCGTTCTTTTGCTACATCCTTCGACATATGGTTTTATGATAAGCTGTTAATTATTTTTTTACCTGAAGCGGTTCTTCCCAGAGCTTGATAGAATCGGAGAATGTCCCTACCTGTTCCTTGATCACCTTGAACTGCCCGGTATTTTCACTGTAGAGGAAACTGATAAACCGAATATTCCTGTCATTGCACATCTTCTGCAATATAGGGTGATCGAGCAGGGCCGGGTCACAGAAACTGGGAGCGGCAAAAATCACCCCGTCAACGTTCCTGCTTTTGATCAGTTCCAGAAGCCTGGCTTCCTTGGGGTTTCCCACATCATAAACTGATGATGAGAACGTGCTTTTCTCAAGATAGGCATCGGTCAGGGCTTTCATGGGATCAGCTGTTGAAGTATCGATGTTTCCCATGATCCATCTTGATCCAAGTAGAAAATCGTCCTCAGTAATATAACACCCTGCCATTTCGATGGTACGGATCAACCCTAGTGGAGGCTGCTCACAGAATGCACCCATTACCAGTACCCTTATCTTATCGAGAGGCTCACCGTTTTCTTCACTTACCAGGGCTATCACCTGCTCAAGGATGGCATTGTGGTCTTCAACAGGAATGACATATCCTGCACGTACTATATTATAAACATCGGCAGCCGTCATTCTCCAGGGAAAGTCCTGCCTGATGGCATAAATACGGTGGATCAGTTCACGGTTCCTGTTAAAAAGAGATATGGAATGATTCAGGCGGGCCGGAGTGACCTCCACCCCGTTTATTTTATACACTGAATTAAGAACAGTCTGAAGTTCATGGATGTAAAACTCTCCCCCGATATGTGACTTGAAATTCTGGGGAAGGTCAAGGTACTTTATAAAGGACCCTTTTTCGAGAAGCTGGAACATTCCCGACAGGTTCCTGATGACATCGCAGATCGAAGGAAAGATGAAACCGTCAAAGCCTTCAAAATGACTATCGAGGACAAGCTCCATAATACTCCTGGGCATATGGCATATATACGACTGGTAATATGCATCTCCTTTGAGGATCAGTTTTTTATCTCCCCCTCCAAAGATGCCGACGGCCAGGCCGTTTGCGGCATGAATGATCTCCCGGGGAAAATATACAGGCATATGACCAACCAGGACACGGTCACTGCTCTTTGATTTCCAATTTTTTGCGAAGGAAAAATTCAGGTCGAAGGCCAGTTCCTCACAATACGCGGATATTTCAGACAGGGTATTCAGAATACAATCCCTTATTAAGTGAATAAATATAAATATGCTTCGTGGAACCAGTAAAGAGCGAGCCTTGGCAGCTAAGGATCAGATATCTTCGAATGAGCATCCAAATATAAAAATAAAAATCGATTTAATCAATTATTGACATAGTTCCTTTTATGATTATTTAACATATTCTTTATGTCATTTTCCTGGTAATTGATATTGGATTTCTTGGCTGAATCCCTTATTTTTTCTACTTTCGCAGATTGCAAAAAAAATCATTATGAAGTATGATATCATTGTCATAGGCAGCGGACCCGGTGGTTATGTTGCCGCTATACGTGCATCCCAGCTGGGTTATAAAGTTGCTGTAGCAGAAAGGGCCGAACTCGGCGGCATCTGCCTGAACTGGGGCTGCATCCCGACAAAGGCATTATTAAAAAGTGCCAGCGTTTTTAATTATTTTCAGCATGCTGCCGAATACGGCATAACTTCCGAAGGCGCAAAAGCTGATTTCCCTGCAATCATAAAACGCAGCCGCGAGGTAGCCGATTCAATGAGCAAAGGCATACAGTTCCTTTTCAAGAAGAACAAGATAGAGCACCTGAAGGGGACGGCAAAGGTAAAACCAGGCAAAACTATAGAACTGACTGCGGATGACGGGATGGTAAGCGAATATTCTGCCGATCATATCATCATTGCAACCGGAGCACGTTCCAAAGAACTGCCAAGCCTGAAACAGGACGGTAAAAAGATCATCGGATACCGAGAAGCAATGACCCTGCCAGTGAAGCCTAAAAGTATGGTGGTTGTAGGTTCCGGCGCCATAGGCTCGGAATTTGCCTATTTCTATCATTCCCTGGGCACCAAAGTGACCCTGGTTGAAGTCCTTCCGAACATCGTTCCTGTTGAGGACGAGGAAGTGTCGAAAGCCCTCGAGCGTTCCTTCAAGAAATCAGGGATGAAAGTGATGACGGGTGTTTCTGTTGAATCAGTCGACACCAGCGGAGACGGTTGCAAGGTGACGGTGAAAACAAAGAAAGGCGACGAAATCATTGAAGCCGACATTGTGTTATCTGCCGTAGGCGTTGCTACAAATATTGACGGCATAGGCCTCGAAGAAACAGGAATCACAACAGAACGTGGAAAAGTTGTGGTGGATGATTTCTACCGTACCAGTGTTGCAGGGTACTACGCCATTGGAGATATTGTCAAAGGGCCCGCCCTTGCCCATGTTGCTTCACACGAAGGTATCATCTGCGTTGAAAAGATCGCGGGAAAGCATGTTGAACCCCTCGATTACGGCAATATTCCGGGATGCACATACACTCATCCTGAAATTGCTTCGGTAGGCATGACCGAAAAGGCGGCCAGGGATGCAGGATACGAGGTACTGGTAGGGAAATTTCCTTTCACCGCTTCGGGAAAAGCAACCGCTTCGGGAGACCGCGAAGGGTTTATCAAGGTGATCTTCGATGCGAAATACGGTGAATGGCTCGGGGCCCATATGATTGGCGAGAATGTTACTGAAATGATCGCAGGAGTTGTCACTGCAAGAAAACTTGAAACAACCGGCCGTGAGATCATTGAAGCCGTGCATCCTCATCCGACCATGAGTGAAGCTATTATGGAGGCCGTTGCTCAGGCGTATGGGGAATGTGTACACCTTTAGAATGTACAATGTACCATGTACAATGTACAAATAAAAAAGAAAGAAGTTCAAGGGACGAAGTTTGAAGTAAAAAAATCAGTTCGAAAAAGAACAGATAAACTCACAGCTAACCAAAATCATTTGTACATTGTACATGGTACATTGTACATTCACTGACCTAATACACAGTTATGGAAATAATCAAGACCCCCCTTGAAGGACTGCTGATCATCAAGCCTGATGTTTTCGAAGACGAACGCGGGTATTTTTTCGAATCCTTCAACCACGGGAAGTTCCGCAATATGGGACTTGACCTGAAGTTTATGCAGGACAATGAATCAAAATCGAAGAAAGGAGTGTTGAGAGGACTGCATTTCCAGGCCCCCCCTTTCGCCCAGGGCAAGCTGGTGCGGGTAATGAGAGGATCGGTCCTCGATGTCGCTGTGGATATCCGAAGGAATTCCCCTACATACGGGAAATGGGAATCGATTGTGCTTTCGGGCCAGAACAAATGGATGTACTGGATCCCTGAAGGCTTTGCCCACGGTTTTGTAACTTTGGAGGACGACACCATCTTCTTTTACAAATGCACGAATATTTACAACAAAGAATCTGAAGGAAGCATACTGTGGAACGACAGGGACCTGAACATCAACTGGGGCATACAGGATCCTGTCATCTCCGGCAAAGACAAGGTGTCACCTGAATTCAGAGCCTTTACAAGTCCGTTCTAGATGAGACCAAGCCTGAAATACTCCTTCTTAATCATCGCACTGCTAGCAGTTGCCACCCTGCTTATGTTCGGAGTGCTTTACCAGAAAAATCCAGCCAAGGACTACCGGGAAGTAGCCCAGCGTTCTTACCGCATATTCTCACCCGAAGGTCCCTCCAGGGCCGATTTCGCAGGAGAGAAAATGCCACTGGAACTCTTTTATGTTAAAGAAAGTCTTGACCGGGAGATCCTGATCAACACTTACATGCATGCTTCTACTATACTGATGTTCAAGAGGGCGAACCGCTGGCTGCCTCTCATCGAGCCAATCCTTAAAAAATATAAGGTGCCCGATGATTTCAAGTTCCTCGCACTTGCCGAAAGTAACTTCACCAATGCTGTTTCTCCATCCAAAGCGGAAGGCTTCTGGCAGTTTATAAAACCCACAGCCATCCATTACGGGCTGGAGGTGAATGAAGAGGTGGATGAACGTTATAACGTAGCCAAGTCTACCGAAGCTGCATGCAAGTACTTCCTCGATTCCTATGAAAAATACGGCAACTGGACGCTTGTGGCCGCATCCTTCAACCGTGGCCAAAGCGGATTGAGCGACGCACTGGATGACCAGAAAACAAAGAGCTTTTACGAACTTTACCTCAACGAGGAGACCTCGCGCTATATCTACCGGATCGTTGCCCTGAAAGAGATCTACAACCATCCCGTTAAATACGGGTTCTACCTTATGGCGAGTGATTTTTACCCTGTAATCCCCACTTATACAATTCAAGTTGACAGTCCTATCCACAGCATACCCGATTTTGCCCAGAAAAACAAGGTCAGCGTAAAGGTGTTCCGTGATTTCAACCCCTGGCTGAGAAGATATACCTTAAGCAACAGGCTTAAAAAGACTTACCAGATCGTTCTTCCCAAAGAGGGCGCTCTGAATTCCGACTTCCTTCTAAAGAACATTCCACCATCCGAGACCTACTTTCACGACACGTTGAAAATTAACGAGATCCACTAAGCATTACCCGGTTTGACCGATCAGTTAGAAATATCAGGTGCAAGGGTTCATAACCTCAGGAATGTCGACTTGATTATTCCAAGGAATAAGCTTGTTGTGTTTACCGGTTTGAGCGGAAGCGGCAAATCTTCCCTTGCCTTTGACACGATCTATGCAGAAGGTCAGAGGAGGTACATGGAAACTTTCTCGGCTTATGCCAGGCAGTTTATAGGCAGCCTTGAAAGGCCGGATGTGGACCGCGTGACAGGGCTTAATCCAGTAATTTCCATAGAACAGAAATCGGCCAGCAGGAATCCCAGGTCAACCGTTGGGACCATCACCGAGATCTACGACTTCATGCGCCTTTTATATGCCCGCGCTGCAGATGCCTATTCATATGCCACCGGGGAAAAGATGGTGAGGTACACCGAGCAGCAGATCGTTGAACTCATCCTCGCACAATATGCCGGCAAGGACATCATGGTCCTTTCGCCCGTGGTCAAAGGCCGCAAGGGACATTACAGGGAACTGTTTGAGCAGGTGAGGAAGCAGGGTTTCCTGAATATCAGGATTGATGGTGAAGTTCGGGAAATTACCCATGGCCTGCAGCTCGACAGGTACAAGATCCACGATATAGAAATCGTCATCGACCAGATCGAGATACGTCAGTCTGCTGCAAAACGGCTGGCAGGATCTGTGAACACTGCCATGAAACAGGGCAAAGAATCTATCACTGTTGTTGACATGAGTAACAACCAGGGCAGGCATCTTAGCCGCCTGCTGATGTGCCCTTCGACAGGCATTTCGTATGACGAACCAGAACCAAACACTTTTTCATTCAATTCACCCTACGGGGCTTGTCCGCGCTGCAACGGGCTGGGGACTATTTCGGAGATCGACATACAGAAGATCATCCCCGACAGCAGCAAAAGCATAAGGAAAGGCGGGATAGTTCCGCTTGGAGAACACAAGAATACCTGGATATTCAAACAGATCGAGGCTATAGGAGAAAGATACGGTTTTGACCTGAACACTCCGATCCGCGACATCCCCGAACAGGCTGTCAACATCATTCTTTACGGTTCGGATGAAGTCATCAGGGTTAAAAATGATTACCTGGGGATCACTTCCAGTTATTCCCTCAATTTCGAAGGGATTGTAAGCTTTATCAACTCCCAGACTGCCGAGACTGCGCCTGCCGGCATCATGAAATGGGTCAGCAGCTTCATGAATAAAATGCCTTGTCCGGAATGCCAGGGATCAAGGCTGAAGAAAGAATCCCTGCAGTTCAAAATCGACGGCAAAAACATTGCCGAACTTGCAGGAATGGATATGCTTAGTTTGGAAGCATGGATGAACGGGATAGACTCCCACCTTGACGAACGTAAAAGGGTCATTGCCTTTGAAATAGTAAGGGAGATTCGGAACAGGATAAGGTTTCTGCTGGATGTCGGGATAGGTTATCTTACTCTGAACCGCCCTGCGAGGTCTCTTTCGGGAGGGGAAAGCCAGAGGATACGCCTGGCAACCCAGATAGGTTCACAGCTTGTTGGTGTGCTGTACATTCTCGATGAGCCCAGTATCGGGCTGCACCAGCATGATAACCTTAAGCTTATCAGGGCTTTGCAAAGTTTGCGCGATGCCGGCAACTCGGTAATCGTGGTTGAGCATGATAAGGAAACCATCCTGGCATCGGATTACGTGATCGATATCGGTCCCGGTGCCGGCGTACACGGAGGGCGGATAGTGGCCCACGGCACACCTGAAGAGATTATGGCTAACGGGCATCTTACAGGCCAGTACCTGAGCGGGAAAAAGAAGATCAATGTGCCTGATACCCGCAGGGAAGGGAATGGTAAATTCCTTACACTATCCGGCGCAAGTGGGAACAACCTGAAAAAGATCGATCTGAACATACCTCTTGGCAAGTTCATCTGCATTACCGGCCTTTCGGGGAGCGGGAAGTCAAGCCTGGTCAACGAAACCCTGTATCCCATACTGAGCCGTCATTTCTACAAATCTGAAAACAAACCCCTGCCTTACGATAAAATAGAAGGGATAAAGAACATCGACAAGGTGATCGAGATAGACCAGTCGCCTATCGGCCGTACTCCCAGGTCGAACCCCGCCACCTATACCAAGGTGTTCGATGAGATACGAAGGCTGTATGCCACCCTGCCCGAGTCAAAGATCAGGGGTTACCAGCCCGGCAGGTTCTCCTTCAATGTCAAGGGAGGAAGATGCGAGACCTGTAAAGGAGGAGGACTGAAGGTCATCGAAATGAATTTCCTTCCCGATGTGTATGTGCTTTGCGAAACCTGCCAGGGGCACAGGTATAACCGTGAAACCCTGGACGTACGCTTCAAAGGGAAATCCATCAACGATGTCCTGAACATGACCATTGAACAGGCTGTTGGCTTTTTCGAAAACATCCCGATGATACTGAGCAAGATCAACACCCTCAACGAAGTCGGCCTGGGCTATATCACCCTGGGCCAGCAGTCAACCACGCTTTCGGGCGGGGAAGCCCAGAGGGTTAAACTGGCTTCAGAACTGAGCAAAACCGATACCGGCAATACCCTGTATATACTGGATGAGCCTACCACCGGCTTGCATTTTGAAGATGTGAAAGTTCTGCTCTGTGTCCTGAACAAGTTGGTGGCTAAAGGGAATACCGTGCTTGTGATAGAGCATAATATGGAGGTGATCAAGGTTGCGGATCACGTCATCGACATGGGTCCCGAAGGTGGCGAGCGCGGCGGGACCATTGTCTGCGAAGGGACACCCGAGGAAGTGGCGGGGTACGACACTAGTTGCACGGGGGTGCATTTGAGGAAGGAATTAAAAAAATAAAAGCGAAAAGCGAAAAGCGAAAAGCGAAAAGCGAAAAGCGAAAAGCGAAAAGCGAAAAGCGAAAAGCGAAAAGCGAAAAGCGAAAAGCGAAAAGCGAAAAGCGAAAAGCGAAAAGCGAAAAGCGAAAAGCGAAAAGCGAAAAGCGAAAAGCGAAAAGCGAAAAGCGAAAAGCGAAATTGAGAAAATTGGTTATTGAATTAAAGAAATACAGGGAAATGGAGGAAAAGCAAAGATTTCACTTTTCGCTTTTCGCTTTTAATCATTGATTATGGAAAACAAAGACATCGAACAATTAAAGGAATCCTTCCAGCCCAAGAGTTGGAGCGAAACGATCTCGGTCGACACCTGGGAGATATTCAAAGTAATGTCGGAGATGGTTGAAGGTTTTGATAAATTGAGCAAGATCGGCCCCTGTGTTTCTATCTTCGGTTCTGCCAGAATGACCGAAAGCAATAAGTACTACCGCCTGGCAGAGGAGGTCGCATACCTTTTAACGAAGAACGGATTCGGGGTTATCACCGGGGGGGGCCCTGGTATCATGGAAGCTGCGAATAAAGGCGCTCATTTTGCAGGCGGGAAGTCGGTCGGACTTAACATACAATTGCCGTTCGAACAAAAACCAAATCCATTTATCGACAGGACAAGGCTGTTGAACTTCGACTTTTTTTATGTCCGTAAGACAATGTTCATGAGGTATTCCATGGGATTCATCGCTTTACCGGGCGGGTTCGGGACCCTGGATGAGCTTACGGAAGCCATAACCCTGATTCAAACTCACAAGCTTGTCAGTTTCCCCATTGTACTGCTGTCGAAAGAATACTGGCAGGGGTTTACCGACTGGATAACAAAAATGGTTTTAGGCGAGAATATGATCTCGGGATCCGACATGTCACTTTTCACCGTTGTCGACACCGCTGAAGAAGCAGTGAAATACATCACTGACTTTTACAAAACATATGCTTTGAAACCTAATTTTTAATTGTTTACCTTTGTCTCAGTTATTAATGGTATGAACCCCGGGGCAAGCCCCGACCCCAGGTTCTACAACGAGCTACGGGGAATTTACCGGGAGAGATTAAATTTTCAAATGCCAAGAAAGAAAAACAAAGAAGCCCAGGAGTTGCTGCTGGAAGCCATTTCAGAAGCCCTGCTCGAGAAAAAAGCAAAGAACCCCATTATCCTGAATTTCAAGGGGACAGGTCATTCAGTTTGTGACGCGTTCGTAATAGCGCATGGAAACTCACGCACACAGTCAGAGGCACTGGCCGATGAAGTGATACAGAGGGTAAAAAAACAAACCGGCCAGAATCCATGGCATAAAGAGGGCTTTGAAAATGCGGAATGGATTTTGATAGACTATATTGACGTTGTGGTTCACATTTTCCAGGACGCACAACGTAAGTTCTTCAATCTGGAACAGTTATGGGCCGACGCCCTTGTTGTAAACATTGAAGGCTGACACTGGCAGAATAAAAATCAGAGAAGGTACACGACAGAATGGCAGAAAAAAACAGTAACCCTAAAGATAGTTTCAAATCTCCTTTCAGCCCGGGCAAAGGCAAGAAACCGAAATTCAGTTTTTACTGGATTTACGGGGTTCTTCTGCTCGGATTTATAGCTTTGCAGGTCTTCAACTACAATAATCCTGTTAAACCCATTGAATTCGGCAGGCTGGAAGAAATGCTTAACAAACAGGATATTGAAAAGATCGTTGTTGTAAACAAGGAAAAAGCCGAGATCTACATTAAAAAGGATAAAATACAGAGCGACACAGCCTACAAGCAGTTCAACAAGAAGGGACTTGGCTCAACTTTCAACAGCGGCAATCCGCAGTTCACTTACGAGATCAACAGTGTTGACATATTTTACGGTTTGCTCAAGGATACCCGCGATACCATTGCCTCGCATATGAGGCGTGACAGCATCCCACAGGCAAAGATCGCCGAATTCAAGAAACAATTCCCCTATCCTCCGGGAACTGAAACCCGTAAAGACATTTTCGGGGATATACTGGGTTATATCCTGCCTATCCTCATCCTGGTAGGAGCCTGGTTCCTTATCATGCGCTTCATGAGCAAGGGAGGCGGAGCCGGCGGCGGCGGACAGATATTCAACATCGGCAAGTCAAAAGCCACCCTCTTCGACAAGGACACCATGGTCAACATCAACTTCAATGATGTAGCAGGGCTCGAAGAAGCCAAGGTGGAGATCATGGAGATTGTCGATTTTCTGAAGAACCCTACCAAATACACGAATCTCGGGGGGAAGATCCCCAAGGGCGCGTTACTTGTTGGCCCTCCGGGAACGGGAAAGACCCTGCTGGCCAAAGCAGTGGCAGGCGAAGCCAAAGTGCCGTTCTTCAGCATCTCAGGTTCTGATTTTGTGGAGATGTTTGTTGGAGTCGGAGCTTCCAGGGTACGTGACCTGTTCAGGCAAGCCAAGGAAAAATCGCCCTGTATCATCTTTATCGATGAGATCGACGCCATTGGCAGGGCCCGCGGCAGGAATGCCATCACAGGGGCCAATGACGAACGAGAAAACACACTGAACCAGCTCCTTACCGAGATGGATGGATTTGCAACCAATGCAGGCGTGATCATACTTGCAGCAACAAACCGCGCCGACATCCTTGACCGTGCATTAATGCGTGCGGGACGTTTCGACCGCCAGATCTATATTGAGCTTCCCGATCTTGAAGAAAGGAAAGCCATCTTCAAGGTGCATCTTAAGCCGCTTAAACTCGAGATCAACCTCGACGTTGATTTTCTTGCCCGCCAAACCCCCGGTTTCTCGGGAGCTGATATAGCGAATGTATGCAATGAATCGGCTCTGATCGCAGCAAGGAAGAACAAAAACATTATTGAGAAGCAGGATTTCCTTGATGCGATTGACCGTATCGTAGGCGGGCTCGAGAAAAAGAGCAAGATCATCAGCCAGCATGAAAAGAAAGTCATTGCTTTCCATGAATCAGGCCATGCCGCTGTAAGCTGGCTTCTGGAGTATGCCCATCCACTGGTCAAGGTGACCATAGTGCCCCGGGGCAAAGCCCTTGGCGCAGCATGGTACCTCCCCGAAGAGAGGCAGATCACTACCTATGAGCAGATGTTCGACGAACTTGCTGCTGCGCTTGGCGGAAGGGTCTCTGAAGACGTATTTTTCGGCAAGATCTCGACCGGCGCTCTCAACGACCTTGAGAAAGTCACCAAGCAGACTTATGCCATGGTGGTTTACTTCGGGCTGAACGAAGCAATCGGCAATATCAGTTTCTATGATTCCAGTGGGCAGAACGAGTTTGCCTTCCAGAAACCATACAGCGAGCATACCGCGGAGATCATCGACTTTGAAGTCAAGAAAATAATCGATGCGGCTTATGCCAAAGCCAAAGAGCTGATCACAGGTAACAAGGACAAAGTTGCGGCCCTGGCCAATCTCCTTCTTGAGAAAGAAGTCATTTTCAGGGAAGACCTTGAGAATATCTTCGGACCCCGTCCGTTCCTGAAAGAAGAGGAGAGGTTCCTTCCGTCGAAGAACCCCAAGTCAGACAGCACGGTATCCCTTACAGGCGACGTGATCGTTCAGACGCCTGCCAGTGACACACTGATTTCACCTGAGCCGGCGAAACCCGCTCGCCCATCCACAGAAGAGGAAAAGAAAACCTAAGCAGCAGCGATGATGGAAGAATCCACCTCCCGTGAGAAAATACTAAAAAAGGTAAGAGATGCCCTGATTGAAAAAACAGAGCCCCCTTACCCTATCATTGACCAGGAATCAGCTGTTTATACTGATATCACCGAACCGCTGGATGTGAATTTTGCCCAGGAACTGGTGAAGGTGGCAGGTAAATTCGTTTACTGTGAAAGCGAGGATGAATTTACAACCATGCTTAAACAGTTCATCCTTGAAAAGGACTGGTCAGTGCTTTTCTGCCTCGACCCCCTCGTGCAGAAAGTATTGAAAGGAGCAGGGATCCCTTATGTTTCAAGGAAGGAAGAATTCCTTGAATCAAAAATAGGCATAACCCGCTGCGAATATCTCATCGCCAGGCTCGGATCCATCATGGTTTCTTCCCACCAGGCCCCGGGAAGGAAGATCAATGTTTACCCCGATGTTCACCTGGTCCTGGCGTACACCTCGCAACTCGTCCCTGACCTTAAGCATGCTCTCTCGGCCATCCGCAAAAAATACAATCATAATTATCCTTCGATGATCTCGCTGATCACAGGCCCCAGCAGGACCGCCGATATAGAGAAAACCCTGGTCCTTGGAGCCCACGGCCCAAGGGAATTGTTCGTATTTTTAATTGACGACCAGAATGCCCAGCAATCCTGACGATAACAGCTCACACTGGGAGGTGGTGTTTACCACTAATCTGCGGTACGAGGCAGAGATCCTGAGGGGGTTGTTGGATGAAGAAGGAATCCAGGCCGTTATCGTAAACAAACAGGATTCATCCTATATTTCGTTCGGGGAAATCGAACTTCTCGTCCCCTTTGAAGATGTCCTCACCGCAAAGCAAATCATGGAAAGGGCGCCGGGCGATGAATAATTTCCTGGCAAGAACCATCACCGGGTTCAGCATGGTTTTTTTACTGCTGTTTTCGATGTGGTACAACCCTTGGTTCTTTGCAGGGATTTTCCTTGTAGTCACAATACTCGGCACCTGGGAATTTTACAGGCTGTTCACGTCCGAACATATACAGCCCCAGAAGATTTATGGTACTGTATGTGGATCTGTACTCTACCTGCTCTCTGTCGTGGTGCTCTCAACAGGCCGTGACCAGTACTCTCTCTTCTGGTATTACCTCCCTGTGACAGCGGCTATGCTGATGTTTTTTCTCTCCTTCATCATCGAGATCTACAGGAAAAAGACCAGGCCTCTTGAAAATATTGCCATCACTACAACAGGAATCTTATACGTGGCACTGCCCCTGGTATTGCTGAACTTCCTGAATTCACCCTGGTCGGTACGGTTTCTTGGTTTTCCCGCCTACCTGCTGGGTTATTTTATTTTAACCTGGTTTTACGATACCGGGGCCTATCTTTACGGGAAACAATTCGGCAAACATAAATTTTTTGAACGGATCTCCCCCAAAAAAACCTGGGAAGGAACTATTGCCGGGGTGGTTGTTACAATCCTTACAGCTATTGGGTTCAGCTGCCTTGTCAAGGGCATCATCCTTACCGACTGGCTGGCGCTTGCAATGCTGGTGGTGATCTTCGGGAGTTTCGGCGACCTTGCCGAATCCCTGATCAAAAGAAGCCTTCATATCAAGGATTCAGGAAATATACTTCCGGGGCACGGAGGCATACTCGATCGTTTTGATACCTTTTTTATTTCAGCTCCTTTTGTATTTTTGTATTTTATACTAAGAAATATCTGAACAGGAATGACGATACACCGCGAAGGTTACAAAACCATAATCATAGTTTTTCTTTTTGTTGTTGCGGTGCTACTCGCGCTGAATCATATTTTCCCGCAGCAAACGGCGATCCATTACTTCCTTTATATACTCGGCTTGTGGTTTTTCCTGATGATAGTGCGTTTCTTCCGTTCACCCAGCAGGGATACAAATAAAGGAGTGAAACTGATCCTCGCCCCTGCCGACGGCAAGGTGGTGGTCATCGAAAGGACTATTGAACCTGAATATTTCAAGGACGAAAGGATACAGGTGTCTATCTTCATGTCGGCAACCAATGTTCATGTGAACTGGTTCCCTGTCGACGGGGAGATCAAATATTATTTCTACCACCCGGGCAAACATATGGTTGCTTTTAACCCCAAGGCTTCCCTTGAAAATGAAAGGGCAACCACCGTGATCGAGACCGTGGTGAAACAGAAGGTGCTTATACGCCAGATCGCAGGCGCAATGGCACGCCGAATCAAATGTTACCCCAGGGTTGGCGAACCTGTAAGCCAGGGCGAAGAACTGGGTTTCATAAAATTCGGATCAAGGGTTGACCTGCTGCTTCCTGTCGGGACCAAGCTTGAAGTCAAACTTGGCCAAAAAGTCACCGGCAAACAAACCATCATCGGGAGGTTCGATTAGCTAGCCGTTTAAAGCCCTTTCAAGGAAAACATTCAGAGGGTACATAAGCCTGAATACCTTAGCCACCAGTTTTCCAAAATCCTTATCAGCCACCTGCTTGTCGGTAAGCATGTATGCCACCGTGAAATGCCGGTTCTTAAGGATGTCTATATCCTGAAAATCCTTAGGGAAGTCCCGGGGAGGAAGCTTCTGTTTGTCCCATTCCGAAAGACCATTGAAATATTTCTTTGCATCCTTGTGCCCAAGAATTGCCTTGAATTCCTCCGCATTGTAATAGATCTCCTGCCTGATCTTCTTCAACTGATCAGGTTCGGGCATATAAACGCCTCCTGCCAGCATGGATTCACCTGGCTGTATATGAAGGTAATAACCGGGTCCTTTGCTTTTACGTCCGCCCTTGCTGATCCAGGCGCCCATATTCGTTTTATAGGGTGATTTGTCCTTAGCAAAACGCACATCCCTGAATATCCTGAACAGGCACTCCTTTCCTGTCGCAAACTTCACCGAAGGATCAAATGCAGCGATCATAGGAATGAGGTTATCAACAAACGCTTCCAACTCCTGTTTGGAGGCATCATAGGTTTTTTTATTCGCCTGGAACCATTCGCGGTTGTTATTGTTGTTCAGCTCACTGAGAAAATCAAGAATAATCGTGTTCATGTTAATTTGATTTATGTTAACCTTCAGGCTTACTCCATGCCCAGCTTTTCTATGGTATTCCAGTTGCGGGTCGTTGAAGAGTGGCCTATTATGCTTTCAATAAAGGTATTGGGTACGCCAAAGCGCCCGTTGACCTCATGGGTCAGGAAATATACACAGTTTCCTTCCATCCTGATCAGTTCAATGTCACGGTTCCCCGAAAACAACGGCAATTCAGGTTTTTTCAGAGGCGGCTCCTGCAGCAGGCTTACATACCTCTTTGATTGTTTATTGTTCTGAAGATGTGCGAAAGGCTTGAGTTCGAGCATAGCGAGGATATCGCTGAACCTGGTGAGGATGACCATTACGCTGAAGCCTAGCCCTTTCAGCAGCATTTCCTCAACTTCGCATCTCAAAGCCAGGATGTCTTCCGCAGTCGAAGAAAAAATCACATTCCCGCTCTGTATCAGGGTCTTTACACAGGTATATCCCGCAGCATTGAAGATACTGTTGAGATCATCCATTTTCACGATTTTCTTCCCTCCCACGTTGATACCCCTCAGGAAAGCCACATACCTGGTGGCCTCAACCGGGACGGCCTGCTTACTTTTTGCCGTTTTCATAGCTGGCATCCTCCCTTAAAACCGAATAAATACAACTGTCGAGGTAAACCCCGTTTTTTATTACATTCTGACTGAAGACTGCTTCGCACTTAAACCCTGCCTTTTCAAGGGCTTTGCGTGATGCAGAGTTGTTGGCGAATGGTTCGGCATAGATACGCCTTACATCATAAGAAAGCCAGAGATGGGAAGTAAATCTTTTGATGACAGTGGTCATGATGCCTTTTCCCCAGAAAGGTTCGGCAAGCCAGTAACCGATTTCGATATTTTTCCTGTACACATCCTGTTTGAGAGTGGCTCCGACGCTTCCAATGGCCTCTCCCCGGCAGTCAATGGCAAGAATAAGAAGATGGGGATCAGTCCCGGCAGCCATTTCAAGAAAACGCCGGGCATCTTCAATGGTATAGGGATGAGAGAAGCCGTCGCGGAGATTATCTGCTACAGCCTTGTTGTTCGCGTAGCGCAGAAGTGATGGAATGTCGGAATTATTCCAGGGCCTGAGCGAAAGCGGCAGCCCCTGTATTGTATCGATGAGAATTTTTATGGATCCCATAGGCTTACAGCAGGTTCAGGTCAGTCTTTTTCCGAAATAAATATGGTTTAACAGCACACCGTCGATTTCGGCCACATCGGGAAGGAAGGCCCAGCGCTCAAAATGATTTCTTTCAAGCAATTTGATGCTGGGGTCATTTTTATCGAGTACAATGGCAAAGAGTACCTTAAATCCCTCTTTTGAAGCGAATTCCAGCATGCTGTCAAGTAGTTTCTGCCCAAGTCCCTTCCGCCGGTGATCCTCGTGTATATATGCGCTGACTTCACCGGTGCGGTTGAAAGCCTCCCTTCCTTTGCGGTAGGGGCTCATCGAGATCCAGCCTGTTACTTTGCCGTCCTCCTCCGAAACTATAATAGGATAACGTTCACTGAGAACATGTTCTTCGAACCACTCCTTCTGTTCAGATTCTGACTGGCTCACAAAATATCCCACCGAATGCCTGGTCTTAATGCCGTGGTTAAGAATCTCGACTACGGATGGGAGATCGGTTTCTGCTGCTTTCCTTAAGGTGATATTCATAGACTGCAGGAATTCATATCAGGCTTGAAAATTACTGAAATTTTACCGATAAGGGAAAATTGTCAGCAATTAATGCCTTAAACTATATCACTTTTTTATACAAGGGGGATAAAGGGAAGATCGTGAGGAAGGGAGTGATGAAAATCGTGAGGAAGGGAGTGATAATATTCGTAGTGTTTGTGTTGCTTGGAAGTTCGCAACTGACGATGGGGGCGGGTGAACCCAGGGTGATCGGGGGCAGGGCGGCAGGAATGTGCGGAATTTCCGTTGCTGCAACCGATCCCTGGTCAGCCGCCAACAACCAGGCCGCGAATGCCTGGAACAAGGGGATACTTTGTGGGGTATATTTCGAGGACCGTTACCTGCTCAAAGAATTATCCTATAAGGCGCTGGTATTCTCCGCCTGCACAAAGCAGGGGGTGTTTTCGGCAAGCTGCATGCAATTCGGATCGGAAGTCTACAGTGAACTGAAATCAGGGATCTCTTATGCCAGGAAATTCGGCAAAAGCTTTTCGGCGGGGATACAGCTTGATTACTACCGTTTCAGCATTTCGGAGGATTACGGATCGAAGAACATCCTGAACTGTGAGCTCGGTTTGCTGTTCAGGCCGGGGAAGCAGGTCTGGATAGGATTTCACTGCATCAACCCGGTTCCGGTAAAACTATCCCAAACCTCAGGGGAATCCCTGCCAACGCTTATCCAACTCGGGCTGGCATATTATTTTACCGAAGACCTCATGCTTTCGGCCGAAATTGAAAAGGACCCCGTAAGCAAGGCATGTGCCAGGATTGGCGGGGAGTGCAGGTTTGCAAAGATACTCTCGGCAAGGGCTGGTTTTGCAACGGGCCCTTTCCGTTTCAGCTTTGGAGCAGGTATAGTGATGAAGCGGTTTACTGTGGATATCGCTTCTGAATACAGCCAGGCGCTAGGGTTCAGTCCTGCGGTATCAATTCAGTACGAATTCAGGAAATGATCGCAGCTCACAGGCAAGCCATGAAAAGACATCCATATACAATAATAAAAACGGCCTGCTGGCTGCTTTTCTGCTTTTACTGCAGCCAGTCCTTTTCACAAACAGACCCGTTTCAGTGGACAGGTGAGAGCCCCGATGACCTAAACTGGAAGACTGAAACCGAGAACGAATACCGGCAGATCATGGAGGAGCAGGACGAGAGCAGGAGCCGGCCCGTTGACCTGAATGCGTCTACAGCGGATGATCTTGCGAGGATACCTTATATCAATGCCTTTCAAAGAAAGAACCTGTTTGATTACCTGGCGGATTACGGAGAAGTGTTTTCAATTTACGAACTGCATGCAGTGCCCGGGTTTGACTCGGTGCTTATCAGGAAGATCACCCCGTTTATTTGTTTCAATCCTGTATCACATTCCTTACCTATGAGCTGCAAAAACCTGGCGAAATATGGCAAACACCAGGTCCTGCTGCAGGCCGGGACCTCATTCCCGAGATCAGCGGGATACATGGTTGCTGATGAAATCAAGGCAAAACCCGGCGCAAATTATTACCCCGGCAGCCCGTATGGCATGAGTTTCAGATACTCCTACAGCTTTTACGACAGACTCTCTATAGGCATTTCGGGGGACAAGGATGCGGGTGAACAGTTTTTTGCAGGGCCCCAGAAATACGGCATGGACACTTATTCGGGCTACCTCAGCTTTACCACCCGAAAGATCATGAAACGGCTGATCATAGGGAATTTCCGTGCAGGCTGGGGGCTGGGGCTGACCTTTAATACAGGCAGTTCACTTGGGATTTACCCTGGCTTCAACCAGGAATTTTCCGTCGGCAAAGGGATAAGTCCAAGCCAGTCGCTTTCGGAAAGCAGTGTGCTGAGGGGGATTGCCGTAAACATTGGTTATGGGCGCTTTACCCTCAGCGGGATCTGTTCGTACCGCAACAGGGATGCGACAGTGGTTGAAGATCTTTTGAACGGCATCACCTCCTTCAGTGCTTTTGTCGAAACAGGCTATCACCGTACGTTCTCCGAGATCAGTAAAAGAGGAAAAATCTCAGAGATGATCGTAGGGGCTAACCTGAATTTCAGGAGTAATTTTTTCAGCCTCGGCCTCACTGTATATTCGGTTTCACTCAGCGCCCCATACCAGCCAAAGATCCTACTCTACAACCTGCCTGCATTTACGGGTAAGAATAATTTTGTTGCAGGCGTCGATTTCAACATCTTCTACCGGTTTGTAAGGCTTTCGGGTGAAGTGAGCCGCAGTGAAAACGGCAGCGTCGCTGTTATTGCAGGGCTTAACCTCAACCCCGATCCGAGGTTCAGCGCTGTTCTGCTTTACAGGAATTATCCCCCGGCTTACCAGAACCTCTATTCAAACTGTTTCAGGCAGAATACCTATGCAGCCAATGAAAGAGCCTGGTTCATGGGTTTCACGGCCAGCCTGCCCCTGCATTGCAGCCTCAGCCTGTATGCCGATTTCTGCACTTTTCCCTGGGCAAAGTACGGTGTAAGCAAACCTTCAGAAGGTACCGGTCTCGGTGCAATGCTTACCTGGCAGATGAATTCAAAGCTGAACTGTATTTTCCGCTATACTTATTCCTGTGCAGAGACTGATTTAATTAAGGCGGATGAGGTGCTGCATGGAACCGGCAATAAAAATTCATTCTCATACCGGCTGCAGCTCAACTGGACGGTGTCGGCTGCTGTATGCCTGCAAAGCCGGGTTGAAGTAAAGCAAACGAGGCAAAGCCCCGAACCTGAGACCACCGGCTGGCTTCTGTTCCAGGACATCAGCATAAAACCTTTAAAAGTCCCGCTGAAGATCATACTGAGGTATTCTGTTTTCGATTGTCCGTATTATGAATCGCGGATATGGGCCTATGAACCCGATGTGCTATACGGGTATTCACTGCCTTCGTACTACGGCAAGGGAGTGAGGGCCTGCGCCCTGGTAAAGTATTCCATAGGAAAGCATTTTGCTTTCTGCCTCAAGGCGGGGCTTACAAGGTACAACGACAAAAACGTCATCAGCAGCGGGCTTGACCAAATAAATGCAAACTGGAAGCTTGACCTTAACGCCCAAATCCAGGTTAGGATATAAAAAGGGCCCCGTTGCTTTACAGGGCCCTGGGCAGAAGTTAATTATTTTTTTGCAGGCGGCTGATTAGAGGGAGGAGGCCCCTGGTGATGCTGGTGCATATGCGAGAAACCTTCCATGCCGTGTATCCCCATTGATTTGGATATCTTCGTAACGTTCGACATGTCGATGACACCAGTGAGGCTGATGACTACGACTTCCTTCTTGCCTTTCATCAGCATGATCATTTCGCCGATCTTGCCGTCGGAATCCTGTTTTGTCATGAACCTGTAATTATCGCGGCCTTCGGTCACAGCCATAAGTTCCTTGTAGGTAGAGGCAGGGAACAAACCCGCGAATTCATTATAAATGCTGACAGCCTTTGCGTAATCGGTAGTATCGATATCATAGGTGACCACTTTAAGACCTGTAAGTTTATCGATGATGGATTTCATTTCCCTTGATGATGAGTCATTCTGATTGGCCATCATTCCAAGGAACTGGGTGAACATCTCTTTTGAAATATTCACGGTAGTGAACCTGTCCTGGCCTGCATACTTGGTAAAAACCTTGTCAAGCGGACTTTGTGCATTCAACAATACGGGCATTGCCAGGAATGCTGCAAAAATTAAAGTGATGATTCTTGTTTTCATTGGTTTATTTGTTTGTGGAAGGAGATTGCATCCATTCCGGGTTGATAAATTGATTCTGATAATTATAAAATTTATTGATCTTCTGTATCTGTTCCATTGCATTATTCAGAGTAGTAAAACGCTCTACCTCATCCAGGCCTGTATTCAAACCCACCGAAACCAGCAGCAAAGCCTGCTTTGTTTGAGAGTAGGCCAGTTCATTCGAAGCATTTTCCTTAACCGGAAAATGTTTTTTCAGGAGTTCGCTTTTAAAAGTAAACACCAGGCCTATAAGGATCAGCAGCCCTGCAGCTATCCCGCTGAGGTAATACATTCTTTTCTGTACCGGCTGCAGCCCTGAGCCCGAAACCTCCTTTTCGAACCGGCTGATCCTGCGCATAAGCACTTTTTCCTGCTCTTCGGTATCGAGGGTTTGGGATGCTTCATCGCTGAAATACCTGAACAAAGGCTGATGCTGCCTGAGATGTTCGGGCACCTCTTCCACAGAGAAAAACTCCCTTAAAAGCTTTTCCTCTTCAAGGGTGGTCTCACCCTCGTAGTACCTTTCAAGCAGTTCTTCAATTTCTTTGGTATTCATAGCTTTTATTATTTACCAGTAACTCACGTATGCGTTTGCGGGCCCTTGACAGGGCAACACGAACAGCATTCTCCTGCATCCCTGTCACCTCTGCGATCTCTTCAAATTCATATCCTTCAATATCACGAAGGTGGATGATCATTCTCGATTGCTCTGTGAGGGTGTTCATTGCTTCTTTCACACCCAGCACCAGGTCGGAATGATCAGGCCTGGTTTCTTCCGCAATATTTTCAATGAACTGTTGCTGGTTATTCCAGCTTTCGACCGGGAATTTCCTGGCTTTCAGCTTATCGAGGCAGAGGTTTTTTGTTGTGACCATTGCCAGGGCTTCCAGGCTCCTGTATTCATCCAGCTTTTCATGAATCTTCCACATCCTGATGAACACCTCCTGTACAAGATCCTCAGCCTCTTCATTCTGCTCCAGCATACGTTTGGCCAGGCGGTAGATCTTATCCTTCAGCGGATAGACTTTTATATTGAAGTCCTTGATGTTCATCTGTTGCTTAAGACGATGAAATCATAAAATTATTACATTTGCAGCTATCGACCTGATTAATTCACCAATTACCTAACATTCGAGATTATGTTCAAAGGACATCCAAAAGGACTATTTGTAGCTTTTTTTGCCAACATGGGAGAGCGCTTCGGCTATTACACCATGCTTGCGATCTTTCTGTTATATCTTCAATCGAAGTTTGGATGGACCACCTCGGAGGCAGGCCGCGTTTACGGCTTTTTCCTTTTCGGGGTATATTTTCTGCCCCTCCTGGGCGGATATATTTCAGATAATATTTTAGGATATGGAAAAACCATTATCCTCGGGATCATCGTCATGTTCCTGGGATACGGGCTGCTGGCAGTGCCGGGCAACGGGGTGTACTTCATGTATTTCGCTCTTGGAGTCATCGCATTGGGAACAGGCTTGTTCAAAGGCAACCTCCAGGCGCTTGTCGGGAATATGTATGACGAAGCCAAGTATAGCCATCTCAGGGACTCGGCTTTCAACCTGTTCTACATGGGTATCAATATCGGCGCATTCTTTGCACCCAGCGCTGCTGGCGGGATGCGTAACTGGATCCTTGCCCGTTCGGGTTTCACCTACGATTCGGCCATTCCGAGTCTTGCACACAAATACCTTGACCACACCCTTCAGAACACCGCACAGCTCGAGCAGTTCATGCATACCCAGGCAGGAGGAAGGATCACCGACCTCACCATATTCTGCCAGCAGTACATCGACAGCATAGGACAGGCCTACAATGCAGGTTTCGGTGTTGCAGCCTTAAGCATGATCGCCTCATTGCTGATCTTTATCGGGTTCAGGAAATATTACAAGACCGCCGATGTCACCCACAAGCAAAAGAGAGCTGCCAAATCGGCCGACCTGGTTGAGCTTACAAAAAGCCAGATCAAGGACCGTTTTGTCGCCCTTGGACTTGTTTTCTTTGTGGTTATGTTCTTCTGGATGGCATTTCAGCAAAACGGATTCACCCTCACCATTTTTGCAAGGGATTACACCGTTTCGTCAATATCAAAGGGTTCCGCGATAATCTTCAACCTGTCGACCCTGCTTCCCTTATTGATTGCCATTATGGGCTTTGTGCTTCTTTTCGGCAAAGCGAATTCAAAAAAGACAAAGATCATCGGCGGGGCGGTTGCTCTCGGATCCCTCATCCTGGCTTATTTCACCATCAACCTGCTGCAGCCCGAAGGCAACAAGATATCTCCTGAGATCTTCCAGCAGTTCAACCCTATTTTCATCGTATTCCTCACTCCTATTGTGATAGGGTACTTTGCCTATCTCAATAAGAGAGGCAAGGAACCTTCATCACCCAAGAAGATAGGGTTTGGTATGCTGATCACCGCTGTCGGATTCATTATCATGATCATTGCTTCCCAGGGCTTGATGAGCCCTGCGGAACTGTCGGTAAAAGGTGGCGTTTCCGACACCCTGCGTTCACCCTACTGGCTTATCAGCATGTACTTCACCCTCACGATCGCTGAATTATTTCTCAGCCCTATCGGCATCTCCTTCGTTTCTAAGGTCGCACCTCCCCAGCACAAGGGGCTGGCCCAGGGAGGCTGGTTCGGAGCAACTGCCATCGGCAATATAATGGCAGGTTTCATAGGCCCGTTCTGGGATAAATGGCAGATCTGGCAATTCTTTTTACTGCTTGTTTGCCTTACCCTGTTATCAGCAATCTTCATTTTCTCAATCCTGAAAAAGCTGGAGCGCGCAACAACCAGCTAAAACATCTTGGACTCAATACCACATAGCTGGGGGCCTCACAGGTATAATTCATATACCTGGAAAATGAAAGCCCTTTTTGGCGAACGCCTGCAAAAACTTGCTATAGCCGCCGGCTTCACCTGTCCAAACCGTGACGGGTCCAAAGGAAGCGGAGGCTGCACCTATTGCGTCAATGAAGCCTTCAATCCCTCCTATTGCGAAACTACGGCCTCCATCACCGAGCAGATCAGGCTGGGAATAGAGTTTCATGCCGTCAGGTACCGGCGTGCGAATAAATTCCTGGCCTATTTCCAGCCCTATTCCAATACCTATGCACCTCTTGAGATCCTGAAGCAGAAGTACGAAGAAGCTCTCTCCTATCCGGGTGTGGTGGGACTTGTATTGGGCACCAGGCCTGATTGTATTGACCATGATATCCTCCGTTACTTATCATCGTTAACAGGGAAATATTTCGTGCAGGTGGAGTTCGGGATAGAGTCTATCTACAATGAGACATTGAAGCGAATCAACCGCTGTCATACCGTGGAAGAAGGCGTGGATGCAATTTGCAGGACCCATGCTATGGGGATAAGCACAGGGGCACATTTCATTTTCGGACTACCCGGCGAAACCCCTGAAATGATGCATAAATATGCAGGGTTCATTTCAGCCCTGCCCCTCGACAGCGTGAAATTCCACCAGCTGCAGATCATCAAGGGAACCGTGATGGAGAAAGAATACATGGCTCATCCTCGTGACTTCCATCCTTTTACGCTTGAATCCTATATTGCTTACATTATTGAGTTCCTTGAGAAGCTCAGCCCTGAAATTTCAATAGAACGTTTTGCAGGCGAAGTCCCACCACGTTATATAGAAGACCACAACTGGGGATTGCTGAGATACGACGAGGTGCTGAGGAGGATTGAGAAGGAGTTGGAGAAGAGGGGGAGCTGGCAGGGAAAAAAAGCGAAAAGCGAAAAGCGAAAATAAAAATAGCGTTCGCCGAAGGCGAAATGAGCACACAAAAGAAATAAACAATTGGTGCGAATAAGTAGCGAAGTAGCGAGAAGTGAGGTAGCGAAAATGTACAATGTACCATGTAAAATTTACAAATGATTGAATAAGAAAAGATGTTGAAGAAAAAGTTACTATGTATACTATTTTTTCTTTGGATCATCAGCCCGGTGTTTTCACAAACGATTACGAGTGTCGGGACTGATTTCTGGGTCGCATTCCCTCCCAACTTTGGTCCAGCGAACATAGAATTGCACATTTCTTCCAATGTTGCCACCAGTGGATCGGTTTTTTCGGCCTATCCCGGTGTTAATCAGAATTTTACTGTCGTTCCCGGGATTGTTACACAGGTAATCCTTCCTCCCACTGTCGTGCTGCAAACCGGGATCGAGGATAAAGGCATCAGGATCACTTCAGTGGATCCCATCACCGTTTACGGCCTGGATCATAAAACTGCCTCCTCCGATGCATTCCTGGCTTTGCCGGTTAACGCATTAGGTTTGGATTACACCGTACTTACCTATAAAACAACCCTGCCGCCTTCCGCAACAGGCTTCAGCGTGGTTGCCACCCAGGACGGCACAGTGCTTACTGTTTACAATCACCAGACAAATTCAACTTCCAATGTAAACCTGAATACCGGGCAAACATTTTATGTCAGATCGGCTGCATTAAATGATGATGTGACCGGGTCAAGGATACAGTCCAATTTCCCGGTTGCAGTCTTTGGCTCGGTCGAGTGCGTCAATATCCCTTTAGGATGCCAGTCATGCGACCACATTATGGAAGAAATGTTTCCCTATTATTCATGGGGAAAGAATTTTGTAACCGTTCCTCTTGCAGGCCGCGATGCCAGCGGGGATGTTTTCAGGGTCCTCTCGGCCCAGGATGGTACCACTGTCACGGTCAACGGCACACTGGCTGCGACGATTAACACCGGTGAATATTATGAAGCAATACTTACCGGGTACAATTCCATTTCCACCAACAATGCCAGCTTACTGGCACAGTATGCCAAGGGGCAGCTCTGCTCCGGACTTACCGGGGACCCTTTAATGGTGATCATACCGCCTGAAGAACAGTTCCTTACTAATTATACCGTGGTTAATGTTGCCGGGTTTACAAGTCAGTGGGTGAATATTGCCGCTCCTTTCATGGCTACAGGTTTAATATACCAGGATGGCGTTTTAATTCCGGCAAGCGCATTTGTCCAGATAGGTACCACCAATTTTTACGGGGCACAACGGTCGGTTACACAAGGTTCCCACACGTTCAGCTGTACTGTCCCGTTTGGTGTTTTTGTATATGGATGGAATAATGCCGATTCATACGGATATCCCGGCGGGTGTTCCCTCTCGCCTGTGGGAACCGTCAACAGCATTACCTTGTCACCGCTTACCGCCAGCGGTCAGTTGAATGTTACCAGCGTTTGCCTGACTGCAAACGTTCTTGATAACCTCTCAAACCCGGTAGCAGGTGTACTCGTCAATTTCCATGTCAGCGGCATTAATCCACTGAATGGGACTGCCTTTACCGATGCATCAGGGAATGCCGTATACTGTTATACTCAAACCGGGGTAATTCCCGGAACGGATAATGTTTATGCCGATTGCTTCGGGTACAATTCCAACACATCTGTTGTTACCTGGACCTATACACCCCCTTGTACCAATCCTGATAACGGTGGTACCATCAGCAGTGACCAGAGTGGTTGCGGCAGTTATACACCCGCCACATTGAATAATCTCACTACTCCCACCGGACAGACCGGGACGCTTGAATACAAGTGGCAGCAATCCATCGTAAGCAGCAGTTCAGGGTTTACCGATATTGCAGGGAGTAATTCTGCATCCTTTAATCCGGGAATTATTACACAAACAACCTGGTACAAACGTCTTGCCAGGGTTGACTGCATGCAGGATTGGAACGGGGCAGTCGCCTCGAATGTGCTTTTTGCAACCGTAACCGATCCACTCCCGGTAAGCCTGGGTATTTCGGCATCAGGCAATAATGTTTGTACAGGAACCCTTGTCAATTTTACTGCATCACCTACTAACGGGGGAATACCACCTGCATACCAGTGGAAGGTGAACGGCACTGCCTCAGGCACAAACAACCCTGTCTTTATTTATACTCCGGCTAACGGCGACGTGGTAAGCTGCATTCTCACTTCATCGGAACCCTGTACATCGAACAACCCGGCGACATCCAATGCCATCACAATGGTTGTAAACCCGTTATTAGCAGTTTCAGTGAGTATCTCCACCCCTGCCACCACCGTTTGTGCAGGGACTTTAGTAAACTATATGGCTTCAGCCCAGCATGGAGGGACTTCACCTTCATACCAGTGGAAAGTGAACGGAATTACTACCGGGCCAAATAACTCCTTGTTCTCTTACATTCCCCTGAACGGGGATATTGTCAGCTGTGTGCTGACTTCCGACGCGGTTTGCCCAACAGGAAATCCAGCAACAAGCAATTCACTTACAATGACCGTCAACCCGAACCTGCTTGTGAGTATTTCCATATCCACCCCGAACAATCCTTTCTGCCAGGGAAACCCTGTAACTTTTACTGCATCTCCAGGCAATGGCGGGACATTGCCTGTTTATCAATGGAAGGTGAATGGAGTGAATGCAGGGACCGGGATATCCACATACACCTTAAATCCCTTAAATGGTGACCAGGTAAATTGTGTATTAACCTCGAACCTGGTCTGTACCCAGAACAATCCTGCGACCAGCAATAGTATTGCGATGACGGAAATTGTGCGCCTGCCCGTGGGAATATCCATTACTGCGACTCCAAATCCTTTCTGTCCAGGCACCCTGGTCAGCTACCATGCCGTTCCGACAAACGGCGGTACATCCCCCGCGTATCAATGGATTGTGAACGGCATCACCGGCGGAAGCAACTCTGCGGATTATTCCTACGCGCCCCAGGCCGGTGACAGCGTACGCTGTATTATCACATCAAATCTTTCCTGTATAACAAACAACCCCGCATCATCAGGAAAGATCATCATGAGCCCCTTACCGGCGCCCGTTGTATCGTTCACCTATTGCTTTGACAGTATTACGATCCTCAGCGCTGCCCCGTTCCAGTTCAAGGGCGGAATACCTGTGGGAGGCACTTACTCGGGACAGGGGGTTTCATCGGGGGTATTCACTCCTTCAAGTTCAGGCGTGGGTGTTAAAACCATTAGCTATACATACACCAATATGTATACCTGCAGCTCTTTGATGACCAGGACTATCAGCGTACTGGCCGTTCCTTCATTCAGCTGCGGTCAGAGCCTGACCGATATCCGGGATAATAAAGTCTACCCCACCGTTCAGATCGGAAGCCAGTGCTGGATGCAGCAAAATCTCAATTACGGTAGTATGGTGCAGGGCAATACAGCGCAAACGGATAATTGCATCAATGAAAAATACTGTTATTCCAATGACGCGGCAAATTGCACTCTTTACGGCGGACTGTATCAATGGGATGAAGTGATGGCTTATTCGGCCTCTCCCGGGGCAAAGGGGCTTTGTCCCCCGGGCTGGCATATGCCGACGCAGTCTGACTGGCTTAACTTATTCAATTCAAGCCTCGGCCAGGGATTGGCTGCCAAACCCCTGCAGGACTTTGTCTTCAATGGTTTCAGGGCCAAAGCCGGCGGGTTTGAATACAGCAGTTTCACCTGGAAATACCAGGGATTTGCAAGCATTTACTGGACCTCAAACCCCTATGGTTCAGTAAAAGCCATATCCCACGGGATGAACCAGGTGAATTTCAGCGTTTCCGATTACTACTCGAACCGCTCGAATGCCTTTGCGGTGAGATGTCTGAAGGACTAAAACCGTGAGCCGTGAATCGTGAACCGTGAATCGTGAATCGTGAATCGTGTTTAGCGAAGCCAAAATGAGTAAATAGAGGAAGTAATTTGGTGCGAATAAATAGCCAGAAGCGAGGTAGTAAAAATGTTCAATGTACCATGTACTATGTACAAATCCTTGAATAAGAAAAGATGTTGAAGAAAAAGTTACTGTCGGTATTATTTTTTCTTTGGATCATCAGCCCGGTGGTTTCACAAACGATTACCAGCGTGGGTACTGATTTCTGGGTCGCATTCCCTCCCAACCTGGGAACAGCGAACATAGAATTGCATATTTCATCCGCTGTTGCCACCAGCGGATCGGTATATTCAGCTTACCCAGGGGTAAATCAAAATTTTACGGTCATTCCTGGTGTGGTAACACAGTTGACACTTCCCTCTGATGTTGTTTTGCAGAGTGGTGTCGAGAATAAAGGGATCAGGATCACTTCGGTTGATCCGATAACGGTTTACGGGCTCAATCATAAAACTCTCTCTTCAGACGCGTTCCTTGCATTACCAGTCAATGCCTTAGGCCTTGATTACACGGTAATGACATATAGTAATACTGTAAGTACGGGAAGCTGTTTCAGTGTAGTTGCGACACAGGACGGAACAACTCTGACAGCATACAATCACCAGGCAAACACAACGACAAATGTGAACCTCAACACCGGAGAAACCTATTTTGTCAAAGCCACGAATTTAAATGACGATCTGACCGGGTCAAGGATTCAATCTAATTTCCCTGTTGCGGTTTTCGGATCGGTGACTTGTGTGTATATTCCGGCAGGATGCATCTCCTGCGACCACATAGTGGAAGAGATGTTTCCACATCATTCATGGGGCAAGAATTTTGTGACCGTGCCTCTTGCCGGGCGCGATGCAAGCGGGGATGTTTTCAGGGTCCTGGCAGCGGAGGATGGGACGACAGTAACTGTAAACGGCGTTCTGGATGCAACGATCAATACCGGCGATCATTATGAAGCAATCCTTACCGGGTACAACTCCATTTCAACAAACCATGCAAGTTTTCTTGCCCAGTTTGCCAAGGGACAGGGATGTTCAGGCAACAACGGTGATCCTTTTATGTTAATCATTCCACCTGAAGAACAGTTCCTTACCAGTTACACCGTTGTTAATGTTGCCGGTTTCACAAGCCATTGGGTGAATATCATCGCACCTTCAAATGCCATCAGTCTAATTTACCAGGATGGTGTTTTAATCCCTTCAAGCGCTTTTACCCAGATCGGTATCACCGGTTTTTACGGCGCACAACGGTCTGTCACCCAAGGATCACACACATTCAACAGTACTTTTCCGTTTGGTGTTTTTATATATGGATGGAATTATATGGATTCATACGGATATACCGGGGGATGTTCCCTTTCGCCCGTGGGAACCGTAAACAGCGTTACCTTGTCACCGCTTACCGCCACCGGCCAGCTGAACGTTTCAAGCGTTTGCTTAACTGCAAATGTCCTTGATAACCTCTCAAACCCGGTTGCGGGCGTACTGGTCAATTTTCATGTCAGCGGTATCAATCCCCTCAGCGGAAATGCATATACCGATGCATCAGGAAATGCCGTGTATTGCTATACGCAAACAGGAACCACCCCCGGAACGGACAATGTTTATGGCGATTGTTTTGGTTATAATTCCAACACATCAGTGGTCACCTGGACTTATACCCCCCCATGTACCAATCCCGACTACGGAGGTGTGATCGGCAATGATCAGAGCGGCTGCAGCAGTTATACACCCGCCACATTGGATAATCTCACTTCTCCGACCGGACAGACCGGGACGCTTGAATACAAGTGGCAGCAATCTATCGTAAGCAGCAGTTCAGGGTTTACCGATATTGCAGGGAGTAATTCTGCATCCTTTAATCCGGTTGCCATAACACAAACGACCTGGTATAAACGACTTGCGAGGGTTGACTGCATGCAGGATTGGACCGGGGCAGTCGCCTCGAATGTGCTTGTTGCAACCGTCATCGATCCGCTTCCGGTTAGCCTGAGCATTTTGGCTTCAGACAATAATGTTTGTGCAGGAACTCTAATCACCTTTACAGCCGCAGCCACGAACGGGGGTTCAACACCGGTTTACCAGTGGAAAGTGAATGGTACAAATGCCGGTGCAAATAACTCATCCTATTCTTATACTCCCATCAACGGGGATATTATCACTTGCGTGTTGACTTCCAATGCCCTTTGCCCGTCGGGGAACCCTGCAACAAGTAATTCACTTACCATGACAGTCAACCCGAACCTGCCCGTAAGTATTGCCGTCTCGCCTTCGGCCAATCCTTTCTGTTCAGGAACCGCAGTAACGTTTACGGCGACTCCAACCAATGGAGGGGGTTTGCCGTCTTATCAATGGAAGGTGAATGGCGGGAATGCAGGGAGCAACAATTCCACTTTCACTTATAATCCTGTCAATGGGGACCTGGTAAGTTGTACCCTTAATTCAAATCTACCGTGTACACTGAATAATCCCACGACAAGCAGTATCATTATGATCTCTTTACCGGCACCTGCCGTTTCGTTTACTCTTTGTTTTGACAGTATTACGATCCTCAGCGCTGCCCCGTTGCAGCTCAAGGGCGGAATACCGGTGGGAGGCACTTACTCGGGACAGGGGGTTTCATCGGGGGTATTCACTCCTTCAATTGCAGGCGTGGGTGTTAAAACCATTAGCTATACATACACCAATATGTATACCTGCAGCTCTTTGATGACCAGGACTATCAAAGTACTGGCCGTTCCTTCATTCAGCTGCGGTCAGAGCCTGACCGATATCCGGGATAATACAGTTTATCCTACAATCCAACTTGGAAGCCAGTGCTGGATGCAAAAGAACCTGAATTATGGAAATTCCATTCAGGGTGCAATCGAGCAGACCGACAATTGTATCAACGAAAAATACTGCTATAATGACAATGCTGCAAATTGCAGCCTTTACGGAGGATTGTACCTGTGGGATGAAATGATGGCCTATACAAATACACCCGGCGCCCAGGGATTGTGTCCGCCGGGATGGCATATACCCACCCAAAGCGAATGGAACACCTTGTTTACATTATACCAGAACCAGGCCCTGGCAGGGAAACCCTTGCAGGATTCAATATTCAACGGGTTCAGAGCCAAAGAAAGCGGCATCGTTTACAGCAACATAAGCTGGAAATTCGAGGGCTTTGCAACCGTATACTGGACCTCAAATCCGTATGGTGTCATAAAAGCCTTATCGCACGGGATGAACATGCAGAATTTCAGCGTTTCAGATTACTACTCGAACCGTTCGAATGCGTTTGCGGTAAGATGTCTTAGAGACTGAGAACGTTGAGTCAGCAGGAAGACAGTCGGCAGTCGGCAACCTTATATTTGTACACGTAAATTGTACATCATTAAAATTTTCAGGAATTACTGTTGATCTGAAAGAGAGTATTCCCTGATCAGGGTCTCTCAGGTCATGCAAAGTAAAGAGTTCTTCCTCCTGATTATTATAACGGCTTTGGACAATTAATTTTTTAATTCCTGTTTAAAAATAATACCATGCTCGCTACAAACAGCTATTTCTTTCGTATATTTAATGGTTTTTTATAATAAATCGGTATTAACCCCAGGGCAGAGCCCCGGACCCGGGTTCCGCCCCAGAAGGGGCGGGGAATTTACCGGTAGTGATTAAAGCGTCATAAGAACCCTTAATGGCTGTTGAGCTTATCCAAATTGACAGGATTTTGAAAAAGATTTTCTTATTAGTTTGTTTTACTTTCATAACTGTCTTTGCATTCTCGCAATGGACCTGGCAAAACCCTTTACCTCAAGGGAATTATTTATACTCTGTGTCCTTTACTAATGCTAACACGGGTTATGCGGCAGGGGGCGCTGGAACCATTATGAAAACAATTGATGCAGGGTCACACTGGATTACGGTTCCGAGCGGCACGAGCAATCTCCTGTCTTCTATTTACTTTGCCAATGCAGATATTGGTTACACTGTTGGAAGTAACGGAACAATTTTAAAAACCTTTAACGGAGGCACAAACTGGACTGCTTTATCGAGCGGGATAACTTCCTGGCTGATGTCAGTTTATTTCATCGATGACAATACAGGTTATACGGTGGGTCTTAACGGTTCCATTTTCAAGTCTATCAACGGGGGTATAAACTGGACTCCACAAACAAGCGGAACAACTACCTGGTTAATGTCAGTCTTCTTTACTGACGCCAACACAGGTTATGCAGTCGGTGATTCCGGTATCATCTTAAAAACCGTCAATGGAGGTACAAATTGGTCTTCGATTCCAAGCGGGACGACGAATGCTTTACTGTCGGTTCGCTTTATCAATGCCAATACAGGGTATATTGTTGGTAATACCGGATATATCTTAAAGACCTCCGATGGAGGTACAAATTGGACTCTTTTAACAAGCGGAACAACCAATTGCCTGTACGCCGTTTATTTCACTGATGTCAACACGGGTTATGCGATGGGTGAATATGGAACCCTTGTTAAAACCAGCGATGGTGGTATAACATGGACTGTTACTTCCTGCGGGATAAATTATTTGTTCCGTTCGGCTTTCTTTACCGATTCAAATACCGGTTATGTCGCAGGCGATGCTGGTCAAATGTTAAAAACAAGCGATGGAGGTTCCAATTGGACGCCCCTTTCAAATGGCACGCGTAATTATTTTAACTCTATCCACTTCCCTGATGTCAACACGGGCTATGCCGTTGGCGATTCAGGTGCTATTTTAAAAACCATAAACAAAGGCGAAAACTGGACAGTTATATCAGGTGGAGCAGCTTATGTGTTGCATTCCGTGTACTTTACTGATACAACAACAGGATATGCTGTGGGTTCTAATGGAACCATTTTAAAAACAACAAATGGAGGGACGAACTGGATTACCCAGTCAAGTGGTACGACAAAGTATCTTTCTTCGGTTTTCTTTACAGATTTTAATACGGGTTATGTAGTAGGTGATGGCGGTACGATTCTGAAAACAACAGATGGAGGCACAAATTGGAATAGCATAGCAAGCCCGGTTCAATATTTCCTAAGCTCAGTGTATTTCCCCGATGTCAATACAGGGTATGCAGTTGAGACCATTGGATTCATTTTGAAAACTACAAATGCCGGTGCGGACTGGACTGTGTTGTCGATCGGTGCATATACTCCAATAATCTCAATCTGTTTTACTGATGTCAATACAGGTTATGTAACGAGTGTCAATGGTATTGTCTATAAGACCATTAATGGCGGCATTCATTGGGATACACTATCCACCGGAACTTCATCTTCACTTCAATCAGTTCAATTTATCAATACCGATACAGGTTATGTTGCCGGTGATTGGGGAACCATTTTAAAAACGACAAACGCAGGGGTAAGCTGGACTTTATTAAATAGCGGAACGACATACAATTTATTTTCAGTTTATTTTACAGATGCCAATACGGGTTATGCTGCAGGTGATTATGGAACCATTTTAAACACCAAAAATGGTGGTGGTTTTCCTGTGGGTTTGAGTGACGCATCATACAAATCAGGCACTTTAAAGATATATCCCAACCCGTCATCAAAAACAATATACATCGAAACGTCATCAACAACTGCAACCTGTCGCCAACTTTTAATAATAAATACCAGCGGTCAACATCTCATAACCCGGCAAATCACTACACTTAAGACCCAACTTGACATCAGCACCCTGCCTCAAGGCGTTTATTTTGTTCGGCTGACCAGCGACAAAAGCGTGGCGACGGGGAAATTTATTAAGCAGTGATATTCTGCATTAATGAAACAGACCTTAAATCTTATCCGAACCCGAGTCATTCCCATTGATCCGGGAAAAACAATCAGCGTATCACCGTGATCTTTGAAATCCCGGTACCCATATCCTGAGTGACCTTCACAAAGTAGATGCTGGCCGGAAGTGCGGATATGTTCAGGTGAGCAGTTTTCGAATTTACATTGTTTTTAGAGTATACTTCCCGGCCTGTAAAGTTCAGGATAGCGACCGAATTAATGGTAAGATCGCTGCTCACATTGATAATATCTGCGGATGGATTAGGGAAAACAGTGATGCCGCCGGGCAGGTTGCTGCTGATGCCTACCGCCGGGATTGAAACAGTGAGCCTGTTGGTTCCTGGTGATTCGCAGAGGAAAGTATTGGTGGCGGAGTCATTTATAACAGCAGTCACATAGTATTGGAAAACACCGAGGTTGTCATTGGCAATGATATCCGTATAGGTGGTATCAGCAACTAAGGGGCCATTGATCTTGTGAAAGGTGGAGGTATCTCCTGTTGAATTGGTGCGCCAGACATTATAGCCCATAAGGCTCGAATTGTTTTTGGGTCTCACAGGGTATTCGCGAGGCAGAAAACGTATGCCATTGCCTGATTTATGTTCAGCAGCAGTAACCGGACCGGATTGTTCAGGAGTCGGCGGTTGAGGCAGGATGACAGGCCGGGAGGCGGATTTAAGATTTTCAACATAAGCCTGGAGGTTCCAGTTGTAATCGCAGCTGGGACAAAGTGCTAGCAGGGTCACCCATTCATTAACCCAGTACATCATATTGCCATACCCGTCGATTGCGGGTCCGGCATCAGTCCCGGCAGGAAAGCCGGAAAGAAAATGGATAAATACGCCTACATAGAGATCCTGTGTCACATCAATCAAAGCAGGTGAAACCAGGTCAACTATATTCCACTGGTCCCAGGTTACCGAAGGTATGTCCTGGTCAACGATCATGTTGGTCCCGTTGACGCCTTGCCATACGCGTGCCCTGTAAGTGGCATTACCTGCGCTGTTCGGGAAGAACGATATCTTCGTAACCGAACATCCCGAAAAGTGGGTAAGCTGGCCAGGTGTCCAATGGGCGGCAAGATCAGCTTCACAGTTACAGGTACCTATAGAACTAAAGTTTACTCCATCATCCCAGTGTATCCATTGAGGGATAGGGCCATCGTAACTACAGTCAGGCGGAGTCCAGGATAATATCACCTGATACTGCGACTGGTTCACTGTAAGATTAAGGGGCGGGCGGCATACAGCATATGCATGGATATTATCAACGTACCAGTGAAGGATATCAGCGGAGTTGGCGCCATGCGCCCTGAAACGGATAGTAAACGATCTGCCTTTGGCATGTGCGATCTCGACATGCTGGCTTGTCCAGCCAACATCCCCCGAATTGCTGCGTTCGGCTATCTTTTTCCAAACGCTGTCGGTTCGCACTTCCACGGTAAGAAATTCAGCCCCTGTATGATTCTGATCAACCAGCATAAAGTCAAAATCAAGATAAATTGTGGCACAGGTATATTCTGAAGCACTCAGTAAAATACTCTGAAGGGTATCGTTATAATTAGCCTTAGCCGGAAGGCCTGAATAAGTGGCAGAAGGAAAAGGGTTACCTGTAGGGACGCTGATACTCCAGTTACCCGAATGCACCCAGTTGTTGAATGCAAAGGTTCCCTGGTCCCAACCCTCGTTGAAGGGCAAAGGAACTGAATCGTTTTGTGCTACGCTGACGGGCTGAGTAATAACAGCAGAAGGCATTGCTTTCGCCTGAGGTCCGAAAAGAAGAAGAAGAACCAGCGCCAGGAGATACTGTTTACTGATAGTTGCCATATAAATCAGATTTCACCAAACAAAGATGGTCTAGCAAATATAATACGTTTTTATATGTTTTGCAAGAAAAATATCACGGGATCCGTGATCCGTGAATCGTAATTTGTACATTGTACATGGTACATTGTACATTAATTGAACATTCCCTCTAAATACGATTTCGTCTTCTCTTCCCGGGGGTTTTCGAAGAAGTCTTTGGCGGGGCCCTGTTCCACGACTTCGCCCATGTACATGAAGATGACGTTGTCGGCGATGCGGCGGGCCTGGCGGAGGACGTGGGTCACCACGACGATAGTAAAGTGGGGTTTGATCTCCTGGAATTTCTCATCTATAAAACGACTCGAGATGGGGTCGAGGGCGGAAGTGGGTTCATCGGCAAGGATGATTTCGGGGTTCACGGCGAGTCCGCGGGCAAGGCAAAGGCGTTGCTGCTGGCCTATCGACAGCCGCGATGCGGGTTCCCTCAGGCGTTTCCTCACTTCATCATAGAGGTTGGCCTGTTTCAGGTAATCCATCACCAGGACATGTTGCTTGCGTCTGCCCCTGATCCCTCGAAGCTTCAGTGCATAAGCGATGTTATTATAAATGGTCATTGGCAGGGGGTATGGCCTCTGCGAGAGAAGCCCCATGCTCTGCCTGAGTTTGCTGATATCCGCACCAGGATCGAAGATGTTCTTGTCGTTGATCAGTATCTCACCACTGACCTTAAGCTCGGGGTAAAGGTCGGTGAGGCGGTTCATGCATTTGAGGAGGGTGGTCTTGCCGCAGCCCGAGGGACCGAGTATCACCGTGATCTTGTTTTTCGGGATCTCGGCATTGATATTATGAAGGATCTGTGTTTTCCCGGCAAAAACATTAAGATCCTTTATCCTGATGGCAGTCTCCATAATGCGAAGGTCAGAAATTTATTTTTGTTTTATGATAGCGTTTCCCAAGTCCGCGTGAGAAAAGGCTGACTATGAGAATGATAACCGTAAGCACGAGAGCCGAAGCATAGGCCCTTGCCTGCACTTCAGGCACAGGCGAAGCCAGCTGGAAAAATATCGAAAGCGGAAGTGTGGCCACAGGCTCCATCAGTGAGTTGGGCAGGTTATCGGTATACCCCGCGGTGAACAGAACCGAGGCGGCATCTCCAATCGCCCTTCCGAATGACAAAAGTACCGCTGTAATGATGCCCGAGACCGATTGCCTTGTAAAAATCTTAAAAGCAAGTTCCGATTTATTGCTCCCGAGTGAATAGGCGGCTTCGGAGAGCCCAATGGGTACGGTCCTCAGGATCTCATCCATAGACCTTATCATAATAGGAAGTATGAACAGGGTTACCGTGATGATACCAGCCAGCAGGGAAGTCTGCAAGCCTATAAACACCATCAGGGTAAAGCCGAAAGCGCCATATACGATGGACGGAACACCCCAGACCAGGTCGAGGATGAAACGGATAAGATTGACGAGCTTTTTGCGACGTACTAGGAAAACGTTCATATAAAGTGCAACCGGCAGGCCGATAATGAAAGCAAGTATGGTAGCGCCAAAAGCCAGGACCAGGGAACCCACGATAGCGTTAAGGATGCCCCCGCCCTTTCCGTAATAATACCCGCCGCTGGGCACTGAAGTCAGCATCTCCCACGACATGGCCTTCATCCCTTTTTCAAAAACACTGTAGATGATAACTCCCAGGATGATCAGGATGAATCCCGTTGTCAGGTTCATCAGAATCCTGAAAAATGTTTCTTCAGCTTTCAGTGTCCGCTTCATCTCAATACTTATTATACCTGGCTATGAAGAAATGCATGAGGAGGTTGAAGAACAGCGAAACCGCCAGAAGGAGAAGGGCCGCAAACATCAGGGCCGAATCATACTGCGGTATCGAAAGCACTTCACCGTAATTGTTGGCAATAAGGGCCGGCAAGGTATAGCCCGGGTCAAACACCGAATGAGGAACTTTGATCACATTCCCAACGACCATGAGCACAGCCATGGTTTCGCCGAACGCCCTCGCAAGCCCGAAACCTACCGATGCAATGATACCCGGTAATGCTTTACGTAAAAGCACATGCTTTACCATCTGCCATTTGGTTGCGCCCAGCGAAAGCGTGGCTTCCTTTAACTCAGTGGGTATGGTCCTGAAGATCTCAATCATGATATTCAGGATGAAAGGGATGATCATGACACTCAGCACAAGAGCCGCGGCAAGTATGCTGTATCCCATGGTCTGAACCCCGAACCAGGGTCCGAGGTAACGCGAAATAAAAGGAACGATGACGAGTATCCCCCAAACGCCGTAAACCACCGAAGGTATGCCGGCCAGTATATCGATCACCGGGTGCATCACCCTCAGGAAGCGTTTTTTAGCGTACTGGGTCACGTTAATGGCCGTAAGCAGGCAGATGGGAGTCGAGATGAGGATAGCAAGCAGTGTGACCCATATGGAGCCTAAAATGAAAGGATAAAACCCGAACTCACCCCTTGAAGGATGCCAGGAATGCAAAAAGATCAGGTCCTTAAGGGTGTGAGTCTTAAGAAGGAGAAAGGATTTGAAGTAAAGTCCGCCAAATAATATGAAAGGCAGGAACCCAATGATGAGCAGGCTGAAAAGCATCCAGCTGGAATTCACCACATGCCTTTGTTGCCTGTTCAGCAAGTACATATTACTGCAATTTATTTAACTGACTACGGATGACATCCTCCTTCAAACGCACATACCCTGCTTCGTTCACAAACTTCTGCCCGTCGGAGAGTATAAAATTAAGAAAAGCAAGCACAAGTTTGTTAACAGGTTTGCCTGCCGAGACAAAATAAAGCCGGCGTGCCGGAGGTGAGGGATACCTTCCGTCATTAATGGCGGCCATCACTTCATCCATTGAATGGTAAAAATCCTCTTCCTTGTCGATCTTCCCGTTGCCGTTGAGGTCAATAGGGACAATGGCAAGCCCCTGGTAGGGTTTGCGGCTCTGGACATCGAACACAAAATTCAGGTTGTTATACCCTATTCCGTAAATTGTTTTGCGTACCGCATCTGCAACACCCGGGTCGCCGTTCACGCCTATCCCCTGCAGGTCCTCCTGCTTCTTGTTCATCATGAATTTTGCCCACATATCGGCTGCCCCGCAGGCATCGGAACGGGTAAAGACCTGCATGGTATTTGCATCCTTCATACCGATGAGATCGCCCCAGGTCCTGACGTTACCCGAAATAAAGATACCGTAGAACTTATCCTTAGTCACACCGGCAGCCTGTATGGTCTTCGCCAGGGGGTTGGCAGCGTTCATCACGGGCAGAACAGCATCCTTTGCACAGGCAAGTGTCCAGGCGCCTTTGGCCATTTCTTCAGGGCTCACTTCCTTGGAATACATTCCAAGATCGGCCATCTTCGACAAGGCATCGGCCATTCCTTTACCTGCTCCGCCTGCAGAAATATTGATAGTGACACCGGGATGTATCTTGCGGAATTCCTCAGCCCAACGAATGGTTAGAGGATAAAGGGCAAATGCCCCCGAAATGGTCAGCTTGCCTTTGAGAGTATCTTTCGACGCATGCGATTTATCGCTGTGATTGCATGAAACAAATACACATGATGAAAAGGCAAACATCAAAATTACAAGTAGTTTAGACGAGAGTTTAACTTTCATGCCTGGTGGAAATTTCAGCGAAATTATTCCAAATGAATTCACGCCCGAAGGAGAATCCTTAAAAGGTGAAATATTTCACTATAAAAGATGATTTATAATAGCTTCTTCGCGAATACCCTCGGCTTCAGCCTTATAATTCCTGACAATCCTGTGCCGGAGCACAGGTACAGCCACCGCTTTGACATCCTCTATATCGGGAGAGTATTTACCACGCAAAACCGAATGGCACTTCGCTCCAATAATGAGATATTGTGATGCCCTGGGGCCCGCGCCCCAGGTCAGGTATTCCTTAGCCCAGCTATCGGCCGAAGCAGCGCCCGGCCTTGTTTTGGATGCAAGGCTCACTGCGTAATTATAGACGTTCTCGGGAACCGGTATCTTTCGTACCAGGTTCTGGAAGAAGAGGATTTCTGCCGAATTAAGCACGATTTCAGGTTTGCTGGAAGTATCGGTGGTCGTCATTTTCATGATCTTAACCTCCTCCTCATGCGAAGGATAATCGAGCCAGATGTTGAACATAAACCGGTCGAGCTGGGCTTCGGGCAAAGGATAGGTCCCCTCCTGCTCAATAGGGTTCTGGGTGGCAAGAACGAAAAAAGGTTCATCGAGATGGTAAGTATGGCCTGCTACCGTTACAGCTTTCTCCTGCATAGCTTCGAGCAGCGCACTCTGGGTCTTGGGCGGGGTACGGTTGATCTCATCCGCCAGTATGATATTTGCAAAAACAGGGCCTTTGATGAAACGGAAATGCCTTGATTCATCCAGTATTTCAGTGCCAATGATATCCGAAGGCATGAGGTCGGGAGTGAACTGTATACGGTTAAAGCTAAGGCCCAGAACGTTAGATAAAGTATGTACCATCAGGGTCTTGGCCAGCCCGGGAACTCCAACCAGAAGGCAATGCCCCCTGCTGAACACCGAGATCAGCAGGCCATCTATGACTTCTTTCTGGCCTTCAATTACTTTTGATATCTCGTGTTTAAGCCTGCCGTATTTCTCAACCAGGGCATCAACAGCTTCAACATCAGATTTATATTTGATGATATGGTCGTTTAATGTATCCATTTCCGGGTAAATTCACATTTTTGGTACTGCTCAGCAATCTTGATATAAGTTCCGGGCATTTTCTGGTTCACCCAGTCATTCACCACCTTCTGTTTTTTCTTGTCAAGCGCAATCACCTGGATGCGGGTATAATCATTTTCAAGATTTGCACGATGGGCGGTGGTCCTGTCTTTAAGATAGTAAATCCTGTATTCCTGCTTGCCCCTCTCGGTCTTCATCAGTACCGGAGCACTGATATCACCGGGTTTCAGTTTATCCACAATAAAAAAGACTTTGGGATCAAGCTGTGTAAGCTGGGCTGCTTCAAAACGGGTATTGCCTGAAACGTTATTGACTATCATTCCCCCGTTGTTCCTTGAAGGGTCATCAGAATATTTGACAACGGCCTGGTCAAACGTCAGTTTCTTGGTGGTGATCAGCATGGCAACGCTGTCGAGGGTTACTTTGGCCCTGTTCAGGTTGGCCATTGAAACCTGTGGCTGCAGGAGGATATGCCTTACATTGATGTAATCACCCCTTCGCTCGATCAGCTGGATAATATGGAAACCATCCTCGGTTTCGACGATATCCGAGACTTCGCCAGGTGTTTTCAGTTTGAAGGAAGCAGCCTCGAATTCGGGCCTCATATCCCCTCTTTTGAACATCCCAAGCTCACCTCCCTGCTTTGCAGAACCGGGGTCTTCGGAGTACAGAACTGCCAGGGTAGCAAATTCATCGCCCTTGGCTATCCTTTCCTTGAAGCCTTTCAGTTTCATGACTACGATAAGTTTTTCGGCCGGCCCTATCTCAGGCCGTTTGATGATCTCGCCTATCTCAAATTCGGCATTGACGAGCGGGATGCTGTCCTTATCAATTTTTTTATAAAAAGCCCTGACTTCGGATGGCGTTATCGAAACGTCCTTTGTGATTTTAGCTTCTTCCTGTTCGGTGAGCATCTGCTCCCTGATGATCTCTTTCAGCTCGTTCTTGATCTCGAGGAGGGACTTGCCGTAATATTCTTCCAGCTTTTCGGGGGAACCGGCCTGGGAGATGAAATACCTCATACGGCGGTCCATTTCACTTTCAACCTGGGAATCGGTGACCTTGATACTGTCGACCTGCCCCTGGTGAAGCAACAGCTTCATATAAAGCAGTTTGTCGAGGAGCTGGCATTTCATTCTTTCGGGGCTGCCTTTGATAATGCCCTGGGCTCTCATCTGGAGGTACTGGGCCTCGATATCCGATTTAAGGATCATATTCCCTCCCACAACGGCCACAACACCATCGACAACCGTGTCGCGGGACTGCTGTGAGAATCCCTTCGACGAGGCGAACAGGTTAAGAAAAAGGATCAGTATGAGGATGTATCTCCTGTGCATGGGTATGTTTTGCTTATTGGATTTAAAATACTTCAAAATCGTTTTGTTTCATAGCATTCTGGTAAATATAGTCGTGCATTTTACCCAGGAGTTCCATTTTTCTTTTATTCAGGATAATGTCGTGGATCTTCTGCTTTTCCAGTTCCAAAGGTGAGTTGCTGTCTTTGAGGCGGTAATCGGTGAAGCGGATAAGCCAGGTGAACGTTGCGTCGCTGACTTCGACATGCTTGTTCTTTTTCAGGAAGTCCTCCTGGTCGGTTGGTCTTAAGGGAACCTGGTTCATCAGCTGGCTGAAAAAGATCCATTTCTGGTCGTCGTTGAAGTAGCCGAATGACTGCTGCTCACAGAGGTCAGCCAGCTTGTTGCGATCATCAGGCCTGTCGGAAACCAGCAGCAGGCGAGCCTGAGGGAGGAATTTCGATTTAAGCGGGAGTTTGGCATACTGCACCCTTACGATGATATCCCTTACGAGGAATGTGTTCTGGTTGGTGTTATAATAATTGCTGATCTCATCCTCGGTAACCACGGTATCGAGCTTCTGGTGGATAAGCTGGTTTTCATATTCAAAGATGATGAGGGAGTTCTTGTAATTTTCGAGCTGCTTCGAAAAATCGAGCTGGGTACTCTGAAGGTTTTCCCTGCCTGGTGGAGAATGAGTCTTTGCCGCACCCAGTTATCCACATACGATTTAACGATCATGATACTGTCGTTGGCCGGGAGACCCGGTGTGACCACCCCTTTCATATCCGACGCATATAGGTAATCGTCGTACACCCTGGCCAGGGGTCTTTCGGTTTTCTTTTTGAAAAACCCTGAGCAGGAGGTGAGTAAGATGAGAGTGAACAGCAGGCTGCGCCAGTACATGGTGAGGAGGTGGATTATTTGATTTTAGCAAGAACTTCACGGTTCACGACTACCGGGTATTTGGCCCTGAGGCTGTGGATCCAGTCCTTTTCAAGGTAATTCTGGTAATCGGCTGTGATGAGTCCCCTGGCTTCATTCAGGGTCTTGGGTTCTGGTTTAACAATGCGTTTGATATTCACAAACACCACGCCGTTTGCGATCTTGATGTCATTTGAAACCCCGGGCACCCAGGCTACGGTATCGACATACTGGTTATCCTTCTTCGAGAACCTGCCCGATTCGATAGTCAGCACCTTCAGGGTATCTGAATTCATCTCTTTCAGGATGTCGTCTTCCTTAAGGTTGCTTTTGATAAAGTTCTTGACCTTCTGCGAGAGGGCAGGGTTCTTCAGTGTGAAAATGCTGGCTTCGACCCTCTGTCCCCACATGTAGCTGTACTTGTTCTTAAGGTAGAAGTCCTGGAGGCCTGCGGTATCCTTGATGGCTTTGGACCAGACTTTCTGATCGGTGAGGTCGAACAGCAGGATACCATCGCGGTATTCTTTCATGAGGGCTTTGAAATCGGGGTATTTAGATTCGAGAAAACCGTCTTCATACCTCAGGATCCCTTCTTCGAGGAAGGCATCATACTGGGTGTTGACATAAAGCCTGATTTCTTTTTTCTCCTGTTTTTTCTGCTTCGACAGCAGGTACCTTGTAAAGTCCTTTTGTGTATAGGATGCTTTGCCGATGGTGAACAACACATCGTATTTTCCATTAGCTGTAGCCGAATTCCAGCTGCCGTTGAAAATGCTGTCGGTAACCAGGGTGTAGAATTCTTCCTTGGCTTTGGGGTTTTCGGAAAAGCCGTATTCGGTTTTGATACGGGCAAGGACAGCGGCGGTGACCTGCTGTGCGCGGCTGTCTTTCTGCACTCTTTGTTTCAGTTCAGCTTTTTCCTCATCGAAGGTTCCAACGCCTTTACGTTCGACCAGCTTGATGATATGCCAGCCGTAGCCCGGTGTGAGCACAGGGGCTGAAAAATCGCCAACATTCTGTATGGTGGAGACTGCAGCGATGAACTCGGGCATCAGGCGATTGACACCGCGTTTGGGTAGGACTCCTCCTCTAGATGAGGATCCTTTGTCTTCGGAATTCGCCTTTACCAGGTCTTCAAATTTAGCCCCGTTCTTAAGCAGGTTGTACAGAGAGTCTATCCTGACTTTCACCCTGGCCGAGTCGGCAGCTGTTGCGTTCTTAGGGAAACCCAGGAAGAGATGTGCAACCACGAAGTCGTTGAGAGCAGGAATGCGGTCGGTGACTTTGACCACATGATAACCGTAATCGGTCCTGACCGGTTTGGAGATCTTGCCGGCTTCGGTATTGAAGGCAGCGGTTTCAAAAGGATACACCATGTCGAACACAGTGAAATAACCGAGGTCTCCCTTGTTGCCTTTCATAAAAGGATGCTGGGGAGTAGCTTCGCGGTCTTTGGCCGAGGGGTCTTCAGAATATTCAAGGACGACGTCTTCGAACTTCGCGCCTTTAAGGATCTTTTCCCTTGCTTCGACAGCCTTGCTGAGGGCAGTGAGGGTATCTTTTGGAGTTGCTTCGGGTCTGACCTTGAAGAAGATATGGCTGGCCCTGAGATCGGATTTTTTACGTTCATAGGCTTCCTTAACAAGGCGGTCAAGGGTTGCTTCGTCGGTGAAATAAGGTTTGGCGAGTTGTTCGCGGTAGCCGTCGAGTTCCTTGACGAAGGATGTGACGGTGTCGAGGCCAAGCTGTTCGGCCTGGAGCACTTTAAGTTTGAAATTGATGAACAGGTCCAGGTATTCATCCATGGACTTTTTATCGATGGCTTCGCCTTTTACGTTGTTTTTCTGGTAGATTGACATGAACTCTCCGACAGTGACTGGTTTGCCGGCAATAGTCATAAGGGCTGTGTTGTTATCAACCTGGGCAGTAACATTAAGGAAGAACAGGAGAAAAAGCATTAATCCTGATAATTTCAAGCTCATAGTTTTTATCATTTTATTTATTCTTTAATAATAACGCGAAAATTCTGAAAACATTATTAACGGCTGTAATTTGGTGCTTCGCTGATGATAGTTACGTCGTGGGGGTGGCTTTCGGTGACGCCGGCGGAGGTGATCTTGATGAAGCTGGCTGTTTGCAGGGCATCGATATTGGCCGAGCCTGTATAACCCATTCCTGAGCGGAGGCCGCCATTCATCTGGTAAATCACTTCCGAGAGGGAACCTTTGTAGGGCACCCTGCCGACAATACCTTCGGGGACCAGCTTTTTGATGTCGTCTTCCATATCCTGGAAGTAGCGGTCCTTTGAGCCGTGCTGCATGGCTTCGAGAGAACCCATGCCCCGGTATGTCTTGAATTTACGTCCTTCGTAGATGATGGTTTCACCGGGGGATTCGTCCACGCCTGCAAAGAGGGAGCCAGCCATGATGGAGGAGGCGCCGGCAGCGAGAGCTTTGACGATATCGCCGGTATATCTTATGCCGCCATCGGCTATCACAGGGATGCCTGTACCTTTGAGGGCTTTTGCAACCTGGTAGACCGCGGTAAGCTGGGGTATGCCGATGCCTGCGATGATGCGGGTGGTGCAGATGGAGCCCGGACCAATACCGACTTTGACTGCGTCGGCTCCTGCTTTTGCAAGGTCAAGTGCAGCTTCGCCTGTGCCAATGTTCCCGACGACCATATCGATGCCGGGATAGGCGGCTTTGATACGCCTTGCCATTTCGATGACCCGGTTGGTATGGGCATGTGCGGTGTCGATGACAATTGCGTCAACACCTTCCTTGACGAGGGCGGCTGCGCGGTCGAGGGTGTCGGCTGCAATACCTACGGCGGCGGCGACGCGCAGCCGCCCGAGGGTATCTTTACAAGCATTCGGCCTGGCTTTGATTTTGATGATGTCTTTATACGTAATAAGCCCTACCAGGCGGTTGTTCTTATCGATGACCGGGAGCTTTTCAATCTTATATTCCTGGAGAATCTGCTCAGCCTTTTCAAAATTCATGAACTCGCTGATCGTGACCACCTTGTGGGTCATCACCTCAGTAACAGGTCGTGCCATATCACGCTCGAACCTCAGGTCGCGGTTCGTCACTATCCCTACCAGTTCCTCGCGTTCATTCACCACGGGGATACCCCCTATGGAATGCTCTTTCATCATAGCCAGTGCATCGCCGACGAGAGCGGATGCATGCAGGGTTACCGGGTCGAGAATCATCCCGTTCTCGGCTCTCTTAACTTTTCTCACCTGCAGGGCCTGGGCTTCGATTGACATATTCTTGTGAAGAACCCCTATGCCGCCTTCCTGTGCCATTGCAATGGCCATACCCGATTCAGTCACCGTATCCATGGCTGCTGAAACAATCGGGATGTTCAGGCGGATGTTTTTTGAAAGGGATGTTGAGATATCGACTTCCCTCGGTAGCACCTCCGAATAGGAAGGGATGAGGAGCACGTCGTCGTACGTAAGTCCTTCTCCCAGGAATTTATTAGCATCAGTAAACATAGGCCTCAAAATAAAAGTGCAAAGATACGAAAACGACAGGAATTCTTCGCACAACAAAAGCAGATCATTTTTATCGGTGAAAATCGTATTTTTGATATCAGAAAAAAGGCTGAACACTTTATGAAACGTACCCTGCTATCCATTTTAATTCTGATGTTCCTGGCGACTGCCAGTGCTTACTCCCAGGAAGCGATTGAAACCAAACATATTGTGCTTCCCAACGGATGGGGTATCAGCCGAATAGGCCGGAGCCTGCAGCTCGGGGACCTGCCGCTGAACATCGCAGTTTCATCATCGGGCAGGCTGGCAGCAGTTACCAATAACGGCGAAAGCGACCAGAGCATATACCTTATCGATGCTGTCTCAGCTAAAGTCCTTGACACCATACTCACCAGGGCTGCCTGGGTGGGACTGGCCTTTTCCACAGATGAAAAAACGCTTTACGCCTCGGGAGGTAACAGGAACGTCATCTATCAGTACACGATAAAAAACAATAAGCTTGCCCTGGCCGACAGCCTGGTATTAGGCAAACCCTGGCCCGAAAGGATATCGCCCGCAGGCCTTGCGCTTGACGAAAAGAAGAAGCTGCTTTACGTGGTCACCAAAGAGAACAATTCACTTTACATCCTTGACCTTACGAAAAAGCAGGCCAATGTCCGCATTAGCCTCGAAGGCGAGGGCTACTGCTGCACCTTATCCGGCGACAAAAAAACACTTTATATCAGTTGCTGGGGATGTGGTAAGGTGCAGGTATTCAATACCTCAAACAGAGCATTCCTCACGTCGGTCACTGTGGGGAGCAATCCCAACGACCTCTGCCTCAGCAGGAACGGGAAATATCTTTACGTAGCAAATGCAAACGACAACTCGGTTTCATGCATAGACGTCAAAGAAGGCAAAGTCATTGAAACCCTGAATTCGGCACTTTACCCGAACTCCCCCGCAGGCAGCACCACCAACAGCGTGGCCCTGGGCGCCGACGATAAAACCCTCTACATCGCCAATGCCGACAATAACTGCCTGGCGGTGTTTGATGTTTCAAAGCCCGGCAAGAGCCTCAGCAAAGGTTTTATCCCCACGGGATGGTACCCTACCTGCGTTCGTGTGATTAATAAAAAACTCTGGGTGGCCAACGGCAAGGGCTTTACTTCCATGGCAAACCCGGGGGGACCCAACCCGGTAGTCCACGCACAAAAAGTAAATGCACAGAAAAGCGACAGCCGGAAACCTAAAAAGGTACAGTATATTGGCGGGTTGTTCAGGGGGACCATGAGCATCATACCCGAGCCAGACGCAAAGAATCTGGCGGCATATTCGGCAATGGTATACCAAAACACCCCCTACAAACCCGAAAAAGCAAGCTTAACGCCCGAAGCCAAAGGGACAGCCATCCCCGGGATGCCATCCGCAGTCCCAGCCATTAAATACGTGTTTTACGTGATCAAGGAGAACCGCACCTACGACCAGGTGCTGGGCGATGTGGCAGAAGGGAACGGGGATACAAGCCTGGTGCTGTTCGGCAAAAAGATCACGCCCAACCAGCATCAGCTGGTGAAGGATTTTGTATTGCTTGATAATTTTTATGTGGATGGCGAAGTGAGCGCCGATGGACACAACTGGAGTATGGGCGCATATGCGACGGACTACCTTGAAAAGACATGGCCGAGCAGTTACGGCGGCAGGGGCGGCGATTACGATTCGGAAGGGAACCGCAGGATAGCCAATAACAAGGACGGATTTATCTGGGATTTCTGCGCCAGGCAGGGAGTTTCATACAGGACTTACGGGGAATTCGCCGATAATTTCAAGCCTAACATCCCTGTGCTTAAAGACCATTACTGCAGGTATTTCACCAGCTGGGACCAGGAGGTGATGGATACCACAAGGTTTACACAATGGAAAAAAGACTTCGACTCCCTGCTTGCAGTTGGCGCTGTTCCAGGGCTGAATACCATACGTTTGATCAACGACCATACCCAGGGACTGAAGGCTGGGAAACTTACACCTTTTGCGCAGGTTGCCGATAATGACCTAGCCGTGGGGAAGGTGGTTGAGTACCTGGCCGCCTCATCCATATGGAACGAAAGCGTGATATTCATCCTGGAGGATGACGCCCAGAATGGCCCCGACCATGTGGATGCGCATCGAAGCCCTGTTTATATTGCAGGAGGGTATGTAAAAAGACAGTTTGTTGATCATACCCCCTACTCCACTGCTTCGGTCCTCAGGACCATAGAGCTGATCCTGGGCCTGCCTCCCATGAGCCAGTACGACGCGGCAGCAACCCCCTTGTGGCGTTGTTTCACTGTAAAGCCTGAGACTTCGGGGTTCAAAGCTCTCGGACCTTTTACTGACCTTGGTGAGAAGAATATCGCCCTGAACCAGTGGCAGAGGATGAGCGAGGAGTTTGACTTCAGCCGTGAAGACAGGGCTCCCGACGAGCTTCTGAACAAGGTGTTATGGTTTGCAGTCAAAGGAGGGTCAAGACCCTGCCCCGCCCCGGTGAGGTCGGCTTTTGTTAAACCTATTGTTAAAGACGACGATTGAGATGAAGGTAAACCAATTCACCGATCCCATTAAAGACCTTGCCGAAAGCGGGAAACTCGCGGGTTTGCTGCTGATCCTGGCTACTGTGCTTTCTATTTCATTTGCCAATTCAGGAAGGGCAGAGTCTTACCTGGGTATCTGGCATATGGAGATCGGTTTTGATTTTTTGCATGAGAGTGTGTTGCACTGGATCAATGACGGGCTCATGGCCGTCTTCTTTTTCCTTATTGGACTTGAGATCAAACGCGAATTGCAGGATGGCGAACTGGCTGTAAAAAAGAAAGCCATTCTTCCCGTTCTGGCTGCACTTGGCGGGATGATTTTCCCTGCCGTCATCTTTTTCCTGTTCAACAGCAGGTCGGCCGAACACCTCAACGGCTGGGCCATACCCACTGCCACCGACATTGCCTTTTCACTTGGGATACTGTCATTGCTGGGCAAGCGCGCACCCTTATCCCTGAAGATCTTTTTGACCGCCCTGGCCATAATAGACGACCTTGGGGCTATTGTTATCATAGCCACATTTTACACCCACAACCTTCACTTCCTGATGCTGAGTATTGCGGCATTGTTTGCCATGGCGATGTTTGCCCTTAACCGCTTTAAAGTGAATTACCTGTTCTTATATCTTATCCCCGCTTTGGGATTATGGTATTTCATACTTAAGTCGGGGGTGCATCCCACCATTGCAGGGGTGGTGGCAGCCATGTTCATCCCCAAGGAAATGGCACATAAACTCGAGCTCAGCCTGCACCGGCCGGTAAACTATTGCATATTACCTTTGTTTGCGCTTGCAAATACAGCGATTCCCCTGGTCTTTGACAGTTCCAGGTTATTCAACGGGCTCACTGCAGGGATCATATTCGGCCTGCTCATAGGAAAACCCCTGGGGATCATCTTGTTCTCATGGATTGGTGTCAAAACAAAGATATCCTCCCTGCCTGCGGGTACCAGCTGGATGCAGCTGGCGGGGACCGGGCTGCTGGCCGGCATAGGGTTTACCATGTCGATCTTTATTGCAGGCTTATCCTATAAAGAACCTGCGATCCTCGACGTCTCAAAGCTCTCTATCCTTGCAGGGTCAACCCTTTCGGCAGTATGCGGTATGGGCGTTTTATATTTCCTCGGCAAAAAACAGTTCGACAGCTAAAACTTCCCGCTTAGGGCAAATTGCCATATGCATTCATTGCCATCTCCCGGGTGATAATGAAGATCACCATTGGAATGCTATTTTCCGATTATGTTAATTCATGTTTCCGATAATCGGAACCCGCAATACCGTTCATAAAAATATCAAACTCTCCATCCTAAACAGATAATAATACATTATATTTGTAAGTACGAATGAAAGGATAGGAATGTACATTCTGAATAAAGAAAAAGTTTTTGAAACAATTAATAACAAAATTTGACAGCAATGGCCCTGACATGTCACTTACCTCAAGAATGCCTGCGCAAAGTTGCTCATCAAAGGCTCTGCCCTTGATGCGATTACAGGCCAGACGTTAGCCACAATGCAAATAACATCCATGAAAACTTTAAAATTATTGCCCATTTTGATTTCATTGTTTTTTCTAAATTTTAATGGCAACTCCCAAACCTTTTTTCAAAAAACTTATGCAGGAATTGAATATGACAGAGGAAATTCTGTTCAGCAAACCCTGGATGGCGGATATATAGTTGTTGGAGTTGAATATAGCTTTGGGGCCGGAGGTCGTGATGTCTTTCTAATAAAGACTGATGCAACAGGAGATACTTTATGGACCAGAAGTTTTGGCGGTACAGGTGATGATTATGGCATGTCAGTAAAACAAACAACAGATAAGGGATACATTGTAGTTGGCTATACAAATAGTTTCGGACAAGGGCTTGATGATGTCTATTTAATAAAAACAGACTCACTTGGGAATTTATTATGGTCAAAAACCTATGGAGGGATTAATTTTGATTTTGGCTCATCAGTTCAACAAACTTCTGAAGGCGGTTACATTGTAGTTGGTGCTACCGCCAGTTTTGGTTCAGGAAATTATGATGTTTATTTAATTAAAACAAATTCGACAGGAGATACACTTTGGACAAAAACATTAGGTGGAAGTGCTTTAGATGAGGGCATCTCTGCGCAACAAACCAACGATGGGGGATACATTATTGCAGGTACCACGCTTAGTTTTAGTGTTGGAAACTATAGTGCCTATCTGAATAAGATTGATGCAAATGGGAACGTACTCTGGGCAAAAACCTATTCTACATCAGGCTCTGAAGAGGTTCACCAAATGCAGCTGACAGATGATGGAGGGTATATTATAGCCGGGGGTATTTTTATTGGTCCCACAATAACTCTTAGTTCTATTTTTAAAACAAACTCGAGCGGAGATTTTTTATGGGCAAAAAATTATTCAAATGGCGGCAGTAATTCGGTGCAGGAAACAACTGACAAGGGTTATATATTAACGGGAAGTGAAGGAAACCTTGCTTTTCTTATAAGAACTGACTCTGTCGGAGATACAATCTGGACAAAAAGCTTCCAGGGACTCAACAACTATGCAAATGGCAGTTTTGTTCAACAAACAACAGATAACGGTTTTATAGTTGCAGGTTCTACTCATAAATTCGGGGCAGGTGATCCTGTGTATCTTATTAAAACTGATTCGAACGGGAATAGTTGTATTCAGAACTATTTTTCAACGACAATAACTACGCCGGTATATACAGTTAACAATGCTGTTTCTTTGACGTCACATGGCGGTATTACCGGAAATCCTGCCACTATAAATAATTTTGGGGGAGACATCTTTGACATCTGTTCTCATGTTGGTATAGAACCAAACATCAAATCAAAAAATGCTTTAATGATTTATCCTGATCCGTTTTCTTCAGAGACAACATTGGAAACAGATAAAGTACTTACCAATGCTTTTTTAATGGTTTATACCATGCAGGGGCAGTTAGTTAAAAAGATTAAAAATATCAATGGACATACAGTTACTTTACACCGGGACAACTTGGCAACCGGCATTTACTATGTACAATTAATACAAGACAATGACACTTATGATACAGAAAGGTTTATAATTACTGACGAATGATAAATTTGAAAGAAATGTAAAGTGGCTAACCAGTCGCTAAATGGCCGGCAGAGCGTTAAGAAAAATTATTTTTACATGGCAAGGATTTTTATTGGATTATTATTTGTGCTTTTTCTTGTCTCATGTCACAAAAATGAACAAGAATCCGGCATCAATAATTCTGGAGGGGTGACCGACAGTATTGAACCTTGTTCAAATCATCCGACCGGTTATCCTCCGGCTGGTATCGATACAATATTGAAGGAGTTTTGCTTTAAAACAGGATCTTACTGGATCTACTACAATGATTCACTCCATTCTTATGACAGCGTTGTCTTAAGGAATGTCGTCAGTGGATGTGAATCGGTACTCATGCCCCAGCATAACTATAATAACTCTGAATATTATTGCATGTATTACATCTGTTATCCTTCAGGTTACAAGTATTGCGATGTAATTGAACAATCCAGCATGATGAGGAATTTCTTTCCAACTCATTATTATTCCTGGGATGAATGGGAGCTGTTTTTGAAAGCGATTCCACCCTGGAATTACTATATCGATTCGTTACAAGTGGGATCTCATATGTTTTATACCGTTTTCGAGTCAGATTCTAAAGGGAAATGGAATCCTACTAACATCAAAGCATTTACTGCAAAGGGAATCGGTATTGTCAGAAAAATCATTAAAGGTCAGTATCAGCAGGACTGGAACCTGGTCAGGTGGAAAATTATAAAATAATATTTCTTTAACGAGTCAGAAAGCGCAATAAAGCTAACTCAATGTTATTTTGCAAAGGTGCAACTTTTGCTGCGTTTACAACAGGGTGTTAGTGGAAAGGCAGAACGGTGTTATAAACTTTTATAGTCGATTTATGAAAAAGCAACTTTTATTCAGTCTCATCTCATGTATTTTACTGATCTCAAACTATTCATTTGGTCAGTTTCAGAAGGTATTTGATGCTAATAATAACATTTATACTCTTGCATCAAATCACTAGTGCTGTAATCTAAATTATTAATTATTAAATAATTAGAACCATGAAAATTATTGCGAGAGTATTAAGCGTGTTTTTTGTGCTGTTGTTCATATTTGCATTGGCATCATGCAAAAAATCAGGTCAAACCTACACTCCAATCAACCCGTTCAGCAATGGAGGGAGTGAGAGGAATATGATCGTTATCATCAGCGATCTTCATCTTGGCGCCGATACCTCCTATGCCGAATGCAAATTAAACCGCGGACCGCTTGTAACCTTGCTTAACCAGGTAAAAACCGCACCCAATGTCAAAGAACTTGTAATCGACGGGGACCTGGTTGATGAATGGTTTGTTCCGGCCACAACCAATACTTACCAGGGAAAGGACCAGGCCGATTTTGTGCAACGCCTGGCAACAGCTAACAAAGGGATCTTTGATGTCCTGAACAGCATCATTGGGGAAGGGAAAATCCTGGTTACCTATGTTCCCGGGAATCACGACCTGGCCATAACGGCAGCAAGCATTGAACTTATCCTCCCCGGGGTAAACCAGGCCCGCGACAATGTGCAGGGCTTAGGCACGTATTCCCCCGGGGGCTGTCCCCAGATTGCTATTGAGCACGGACACCGCTACAACTTTTTCTGTGCCCCTGATCCGTATTCAAACCAGGATATCGACCCGGGCTGCATACTGCCCCCCGGGTATTTTTTCACAAGGATAGGTGCACTCTGTGCAACCCAAAAAAACCCGCCACCCGGGGATACCTTGCCCATGGTCACCCCAAACAGTTCGGGAGATGCAAGCCAGCAACTACTTTATCAATACTGGAAGATATGGGCAACAACGGTGCATCAGTTCCCGATAACCTACCGGTTTGACCAGAAAATCATCGTTACCAACATGGATGGAATAACGGGAACCTTTTCGGTCAACGATGTGGTGCCTTATCAATCATCGCCAGGAAGCCATATCGATGTGAACCTTTATAAGGGAATCCAGGATCGTTGGGACGCAAGGCAGACGTATAATCTTGTACCCATACACAGCACAACAGCACATGCGATTGAATGGTAATGTCAGCTACCGACATCGACAACCAGGCAAAAATCCAGTACTTTCTGAACCCGGTCTCAGATAAAAGGATCGTTGTATTTGGCCATACCCACCAGGCCAGGATGGTTCCGGGGGTTAGTTTTAACGGCAAAAAATGCATTTATGCCAATTCCGGGACCTGGATTGACAATAATCCAAACCAAACAACAATGAATTTTGTTGTAATAACACCGCAGAGCAGCGATGCATCCACTCAAACCCTTGTAAAACTTTACAATTTCCAAAGCCAGGTTGTAATATTAATGGCCCAGGACGCTACACGTTATTAACGCTAAGAAAATGATTGAAAATAACAAATTTGAAAAATCATTCGGGCCGGTGGGAGCATCCGCAGGGACGATCTTATTTATTGCAGGATTGATTTTGATTTTCTTTCACCTTGCCGGACTAATCTTGATTTTAACAGGTGCATTTGTTGGTTTTTCTTCAACAAGTACTTTAATTGATTACGAAAAGAAACGTGTCAAATTTTCAAATAATTTGTTTGGAATTATAAGAATTGGTCAATGGCTTAAAATTGAACCTTCAATGAAAATCGGCATTAAAGAATCAAAGTTAACCTGGCGCAGCTATAGTCAGGGAAACCGGCCTCTAGATATAGAAAATAAAGACTATAGAATAATTCTGTCAGACACGATGAATAAAGAAATTATGCCAATTAAAAAGTTCATTTCAAATGATTTAGCAAAAATTGAACTTGTAATTATCGGGAATAAACTTGGTTTAACTCGTATTGATTGAAGGTTAATTTTGCCGGAATCAACCTGGATTTCAAAACAGTCGAAATAACAAAATCAAACATGGAAAAGATAAATTGTTAAAATTGTGGTGCGGCCAATCCTGAGACATCAAAATATTGTTCCGGTTGCGGGTATGAACTTCAACGAATAAAAACTGAAATCCTTAATGAACCATTGCAGCAGAAACCATCTGAGAGCAAAAACAAAAAGAAATGAAACAATGGCTTTTCCTGCTTACCGCAGTCCCGGCTTTTAACTTTTCAGTAGCCCAGGGCTGGCATTGGCTGAGCCCGCTACCGACAGGGAATAACCTCCAATCGGTCTGCTTTGCTAACTCAACCGCAGGTTACTCCGTGGGCGATCATGGTACTTTTATCTTCACCGATGATGCCGGGGCCAGCTGGAACGCCCATATTACGGGGACTATACAAAACCTGCGTTCCTGCTGTTTTACAGACCTTATGACTGGTTATGCCGTGGGTGATTCGGGGACTATCATTAAAACTTCCGACCGCGGAATTACCTGGACCAGGGAGTCTTCGGGAACCTTCAACCATTTAACTTCGGTTTGCTTTCCAGATGTGAATACAGGTTACATCACAGGCATGCATGGTACTCTTCTGAAGACCACCGACGGGGGGTCGCATTGGTTTTCGCTGAATTGCGGGACTTCGGAGGACCTGAATTCAGCGTTTTTCCTGGATGCAGATACGGGCTTTGTGGTGGGAGCCAACGGCACCATGCTGAGGACCAATACTGGCGGCAACAGCTGGATAGCCCAGAATGCGAACTGTTACCATGCCATAACTTCTGTATACTTCACCGATTCCAATAACGGGCATGCAGTGGGCGATTACACCTCGGTAATTAAAACCAGCGACGGCGGGACCACCTGGACTTACCAGAGCCTGGGAGGTTCAAGCACGCTGAAATCCATCTGGTTTACCAGTGCAAATGTGGGCTGGTTGTGCGGCTTACAGGGGTTCATGTACTGTACTACCGACGGCGGGGTAACATGGGCCAGTCATATGCAGAATACTGATTCTTTTTTCAGCTCCCTGCAGTTCACCGATGCTTATACGGGTTTTGCAGTGGGTTATTTCGGTATCATTTATAAAACAGCCGACGGCGGGGTTACATGGAACAGGTTGATGCCGGCAAACAATACTTTGCTGATGTCAATCAGCTTCTCAGACAGTTTGAACGGGTATGCTGCGGGGCAGCCCGGAACAGTTTTAAAAACAACCGACGGAGGAGCCTCATGGACAAACAAGTATTCGGGTACCCATTTTTATTTCTATTCATCAGCGTTTCTGAGCAAGGATACGGGAATTGTGGCAGGCGCGAGGGTTAACGCCTGGTATGTCCCTGAATGGACTATGATCATTAGAACAACCGACGGAGGAAATACATGGACCGACGTAAGCCCGGTTGGAGGCTGGTGGTTGAATTCAGTTGTTTTTACCAATAAACATACGGTTTATGCCTGCGGCGCCGGCGAAGTCATCCCGCCGGGAGTTATTTACAAATCAACTGATGCCGGGGTAACCTGGACCGTAATTTACACCGACCCGGGACGATGGCTGTTTTCATTGTATTTCGTGGATGAGCTCACGGGGTATGCGGCCTGTGATTTCGGAGGGATTATAAAGACAACCGACGGCGGCAATACCTGGACTGATTTGCCTAGCGGGACTTACGACAGGCTGTATTCCATATTTTTCACAAATGCCTTTACGGGTTATGCTGTAGGAGGTTACCCGGGGTCATACGCCACGATAGTTAAAACGACCGACGCAGGAGCGAGCTGGTCTGTGGTTGATCCCGGGTTCGATGGCTGCCTGTACTTTGTCTCCTTTAAAAATGCGAACACCGGCTTTGCCGGGGGCGATTTCGGGATGATTACAAGGACAGATGACGCAGGCCTTACCTGGTCGGTGCAGAATTCAGGGACTTATAATGACCTTTGGTCAATTTGTATCACCGATACCGCAACAGCTTATGTTTCCGGGATAGGCGGCAGCATACTCAAGACCACCACGAACGGGGAAATCCCGGCCGGAGTCAGCCATCCTGCAGACGTGCAGGAACCGCTTAAAATTTACCCAAATCCTTCTTCCGGCAAGCTTGGTATTTTAATGCATGAACCGGTAACAAGTGCAAACCTGTCGGTACTTACCCTGAGCGGGAAGGAAGTAATGAAGATAACATTCAGCGGGACTTCGGCCCATACAGATATAAGCTCCCTGCCCGATGGGATCTATATAGTAAAGCTGACCTCAGAAAAATCAGTGAAGGTTGGGAAATTAATTAAAAGGTTATGAAAAATGCACAGATGAAAAACATTGGTTCACTGATCATTGGACTTATAATCACGATTATGGTACAAGGGCAGAATGCCCTTGAAATCCTTCAAAAGTCACAGGCGGAGTGCCTTAAGATACAGAACGGCTATTATGAGCTTAAACAGTACCTGAAATTTATCGGGCAGCCAGATACCATGGCTTATTCCATTAAATGCTATTTCAGGAAGATGCCCTCTGACAATATTTACGGCTGGGCGTTTCACTACCACAGGTTGAGGGGAGAATCAGATTACGGAGAGGTGCTGTATACCGGTAATGAACTTGTGTCGACTGATCCCAGGGACAGCACTGCCGAGATCATTAATGCTGAAGATCGGGCCAATTATATCGGTACTATTAAGCATAACCATATTTTTAATCTTTATAAGCCTTTTTATGAAAAAACCTGTTATCCCTGCATGAAAGACGGGGGGCAGATCAACGATGATTACGAGTTAATAAAAGCCGGGGATGAGAAAGTCAATGGGGTTTCATGTTACTGCGTGGAAGCAAGGCAAAAGCCGGGAAGCTTTAAGAATCTCTATTTTAAGCAGCTTAGGCTGGAATATCGTTACTGGATCAGTAAAAAGAACTACCTTCCTATCCAATACACAGACCTGAACGTGTCGGTGATGAACAACGACACCATGGAGCAATTTTACAGGTTTAACCTGGCTCATTTGGATGTCAACAATCTGAAATTTGAAAAACAGCTGTCGTTGAATTCGATCCCTCAGTATTTTAAACTTAAGACTTTCGAGGAAGTTAAATCACCCCCTCTCCTGGCCAGGGGTGCATCAGCACCAGGATGGTCCCTGGTTTCACTGAACAACGACAGTGTGAAACTAAGCGACCTGAAAGGGAAAACGGTACTGCTTGATTTCTTCTATAAATCTTGTTACCCGTGTATGTTAGCCTTGCCGAAACTTCAGGCCTTGTCGGAAAAATATAAAGATGAAGGACTCGTGGTCATCAGTATAGACCCTTTTGATAAAAAGAAAGATGAACTCAGGGCTTTCCTGGCTAAAAAAGGAGTGGCCTATAAAACACTGCTGTCAGATGAAACCATTCCCAAAGCATATCATGTTTCAGGCTACCCTACGATTTATTTGCTCGATGTCGAGGGTAAAATTGCTTTTTCACAGATAGGATTCGGCGAAGGAATGGAGGATTACCTGGAGTCAATGGTAAAAAAGGCATTATATGAATAAGCCCGGTAATGAATTGCATCAGACCTGTCCAACCATTAACTTTACAGTGAATTTCGGGGTGGCATTTTAAAACAAAGATTAAATCCTAAATCATTCTGGCATGGCGGAAAACGAAATCATCAAGCACACGAAAAAAGCGTATGAAATCATAAAATCATCGGGGAAAAACATTAAGCACAAGCTTTATGAGATCTTCATTGAAATTTTGATCATCGTGATTGCAGTGAGCATTTCAATCTGGTTCCACAACTGGAACGAAAGACGGCATGACAGGCAGGAAGAAAAAGAATTTTTTACCGGCCTGAAGAAAGACCTGCAAAGCGATATGGAAAATATGACCAACAGCCGGAAATTATACGAATATACTTTGCGCGGGATATCCTATTTTCTAAAAACTAAGCATGACACTAAACTGAACCAGGATAGTGTAATCAAATATTCTGATTGCTTCTTCAGCAGCACCGATCTTGACCCCCATATAGGAAGGTATGAAGGTTTAAAAAGCAGCGGCAGGTTTTCAATCATTGAAAATAAGGAGTTATTGAACGATATCATTGAGATGCATGAAAGCATCATTCAAAGGATACAGGATCTTAACCAGAAATATTACCAGCACAACCAGAAAACAGCAAGCCTGATTTCTCAATATGCCGAACTGTCTCAAAACGGGACTGTGATCAATGCAGCTTCAGTTGCAAGCAGGAGCGACTTCAAGATCCTTATCGGTACAAGCGCGGGACTGATTGTTAATAATATCATTCCCATCCACATGACAGGAATTAAAAAATGCAATGAGATCATTGCCATGATTGACAAGGAACTGAAATAAATAATTTATGATGAAATGTGGATTAGTAAGCTGTTTGCTCATGCTGTGTGCACTGAACTCATTTTCTCTAGTGGGAGACAGCTGTAAAGTGCTGGTTAAGGAGATCTCGGGTACTTACGTTGGAGGTTGTAAAGATGGTCTTGCCCATGGTAAGGGAACTGCAACGGGAGAGGACGTGTACGTTGGAGAGTTTAAAAATGGTCTGCCGGATGGTAAAGGTAAATACACTTACAAAGGCGGAAATATCTTTTCGGGTAATTGGATCAACGGGCTTAAAAACGGGCCAGGAAAATTCACCTATTCCGCTGCCGGGAAAGCCATGACATTAAAGGGGTACTGGGTAAATGGCGAATATGCCGGGGCTTCGACCCCTGATGAGTTATACAGGGTCACAAACCACTCGGGTATAGAACATTATGAAATTAAAAAATCAGAAGGCAAGGAAGTTAAAATAACGATAACGTTCATGAGGTTAATGCAAAAATATGTGCCTCCTGACCTAAAAATAACTAATTCAACCGGGCAGCTAAACCAGGAATTTAATAAATTTACGATCAATGACTATTTCACACCTGTTACGTGCAACATCTATTTTACAGTGAGATCCAATAATGATTCAAGGCAATGCTTCCTCTTTTTCGATATACTAAAGCCTGGCAATTATGAAGTCACTATCACCGATAACTAGAAGAACAGAAATTATTTACAGCATGCGGCACATTATCCCATTATTCCTGTTGTTGCTGTCGCAGATTTCGATGGCTCAAACACCGACCTTTAACAAAAAGATCATTTTCAGGGATTCCCTTGATATGGAATACGCCTCACAGTTGGCTGAAACCAGTGATGGGTACCTGGTGATGGGCACAAGTCATACCTGGAACAAGGTCTACAGTTCCGATACGAGGCTGGTTGTTCTTAAACTAAGCCCTGACGGGGCCATCCTGAAGAAAAAAATATACGGCGACAGCCTGAACTGGTATGAATGCCCGTATACGAAGGCAATCATGAAGACTGGGGACGGGAACTTTATATTACTTGTCCAGCATTATACCAGTGAGATTGACTGGAAACTGGAATTAATGAAACTTACACCCGAAGGTGACAGCCTCTGGACACATGCCATACACATTCCGGATGGATTTGGAGACAATCTTTTCCCAACTACTTTTACTCAAACGCCAAACAAAGACTTTATCATTCTTGGTCAATACGGTTTTACCGGGATCATGATACGCACCGACAGCCTCTGCAATGTAAAATGGGCAAAACTTACAGGTGAAAATTCTATTCATTCTGAAACAACAATCAACTCGGTTGCAGCACTGCCCGATAACAGCATTCTTCTCGGTTATTATGTCTGTAATGGACAAGGTGGATGGGAAGGATCGGGGGTAATAGCGAAAGTTGACAGTGCAGGGAGTTTCAAATGGTGGCGCAACATTGGTAACAGACCTTATAACGGGTCGGACCAGGTGTTTGTATCGGTCACAAAAGACAATTCCATTCTTGCCCTTGCAACAACATATTTCTCTAACCCGGCTCCAGCTTATCAGACCTTCGAACTGATGAAACTCACAACCGAAAACCTTCTTTTATCTGACACTGTATTCGGCCCCAAAAACCCGTTTTTAATTATGTACGGATCAGCATCTTTACCGGACAGCACTATCATTGCATGCGGATTGCAGGGAACTTCGAAGGGTTGCATTTTCAACTGCACAACCGATGCAAAAACACTGTTTTACAGGGAACTTACTGCATCTGTGAAAGGTCCTTCACATAATGAGGCAAGCGGAAGCCAGGTGATACTTTCAATATTGCCAACATCCGACGACGGATTGCTCATGGCAGGCTATTACAGCTATCCCGGGTCTTATGATGAAGATCCCTGGATACTTAAAACTGACCGCTATGGATGCTTTCAGCCCGGATGCGATCCCTGGCCGATTTATATCACGAAACAGCCATCCTCCCAGGCCGTCTGCAAAGGTGATACTGCAGTATTCGGCCTTGTAAGCAGCGGTGATTCCATCAGCTTCCAATGGCAGATGAAAACGGCTCAGACCTGGATTACCCTCTATGATGGGAACCTGTTTAAAGGAACCAAAACCGATACCCTCCGCCTGCTGAATTCAGGCCTGGTGTTGGAAAACAGCCTGTTCCGCTGCAGGCTGGTTAATCCACATTACACCTTGTATAGTCATACTGCCCAATTATCTATTTTACATGCCCCCTCTGTAACCGTCGAACCCAATGGACAGTGGGTTGCACCTCACAACAGGGCAGTTTTTATAGTGCAATCTGCCGGATCGCCACAATTATCGTATCAATGGTTCTTTAAAAACATGCCATTGCCGGGGGCAACCGACAGCATTTTCGTGATCGATCCTGTTGATGAAGAAGATTCGCCCGGGCCTTACCATTGCATGGTTTCAAACCAATGCGGCCTTGTCAGCAGCAGGGATGTGTACCTGTTTCTTTACGGACAGGGCACAGCTGATGACAAACTGGAATCCAGTGTTAACGTTTTCCCGAACCCTGCCGGCAGCAAAGTCACTATAAGAATACAGGGGTCTTTACCCATCCTAACAAGCCTGAAAATAATCAATACCCGGGGAGAGATAATCAGGGAGTCTGAATTCAGCCTGGAAACCATTCTTGACATTTCATCCCTGATCCCCGGCCTGTATATTATTGAATTCAACACAAACGGACAGATCATACACAGGAGGCTAATAGTCAACTGAACCATAGAACCTTAAGCTTGAAAGCCGCTGGGTACCAGGTACAAAAGTCTATTGTGACACGCTACCGTTCGAAAAATCGGTTTTCACCGTGATGTAACCTGGATAGGATAAAGTGCTGGTACCCACAAGTATGCTGGGTTTAAGCTTCACTTTGAAACGGGTCGGCACATGGCTGACGCCTGCAAGATTGAACCCGAAATTAAGGATTGCATCCATGGATTTCCCTTTGAGAGCCTGTTTCAGGTCGGTATTTAATGGTACTGATATAACTGCGGATGAGGACGGGGGTACAGTGATGGGTTGCATGAAAGAGCCGGCGACCATCTGGATATCGTCGATGAAAATGATGTACTCAATGCCGTTAATGCCTGCAGGTGCGGGATTGGGATTTTTGACTTCAATATTCAGGGTTAGCGAAAGCGGAAGTGCGGGTTGTGTAAGCGCTCCCATGATCATGGCGAAATCGGCCACCCCCACGTCTTTCAAAGAGGTATAGGCATCGACCTGTATCCCTGCAATGGTGATATTCTCTGCCGAAACCAGGCGGAACTCGCAGTTCGCAAGGTTGATGGCCGTTTTTGCCTGCTTCGTTACTTCGCACGATACCATGGTCTGGATGAGGATTACTAAGACTAAAAGCCCGGGGAACATCTTTATTTTCATGCCGCAAAATTAGGTATTTTAGCATTCCCAAAAATCTGCTGTTTAAATGCGACTTTCGGTAAGATGTACGGTGTTCTTTTTATCATGCCTGCTTTTTGCGGGAAATGCCATCGGCCAGCCTCATAAAAAATCAAACAGGAAACCGAATTTCATCATCATCCTGGCCGATGACCTTGGATACGGGGAAACGGGATGTTACGGGCAAAAGATCATCCGCACACCCAATATCGACAACCTGGCATCACAGGGAATGAGGTTCACCGATTTTTATGCCGGCAGCACGGTTTGTGCACCTTCACGCTGCTGCCTGATGACAGGATTTAACACGGGGCATTCGCAGGTCCGCGACAACCTCGAGATCGGGAAGTGGGAAGATTACCTGGGGCAGATGCCTCTTGAACCAAATACCTTGACACTTCCGCTCATGCTGAAACAGGCGGGATATAAAACAGCCTGCATGGGTAAATGGGGACTGGGAGGCCCGGGTTCGACAGGGGTTCCCGGCAAACAGGGATTTGATTTCTTCTTCGGATACCTTTGCCAGAGGCAGGCTCACAACCATTATCCGTATTACCTCTGGCTCAACAATGATAAGTTCATTACCGGGAACCCCGACTTCAGCCCTCATCAGAAACTAAGCGGTGATCCCAGGAATCCTGACAATTACAAACAATACCAGGGCTCGTCGTATGCCGATGACCTGTTTACCGAAGAAGCCCTGCATTTTATAAGTTCCCAAAAAGATTCCGCTTTTTTCCTGCTGATGACTTACACCCTCCCCCATCTTGCATTGCAGGTACCTGACCAGTACCTGGTACAGTACCCTGAGCTGATGGACGACAATCCGTATACCGGGCAGCTGGGATACCTGCCGGTATTTCATCCTCATGCCACCTATGCTGCCATGGTCAGCGCCCTGGACGATGCAACGGGAAAGATACTCAAGGCGCTTGCCGAGAATGGGCTGGATTCAAACACCTGCGTGATCTTTACCAGTGATAACGGGGCTACGTTCAGCCTGGGAGGGACCGACCCGGGGTTCTTTAACAGCAACGGGATCTATCGCGGAGGGAAAGGCGGGTTGTATGAAGGCGGGATCAGGGTCCCATGCATCGTACGCTGGCCGGGCAAGATTAAGGGAGGAGAAGTTTGTTCAAGCCCTTATGCTTTCTGGGATATCATGCCTACGCTGGCCCAACTTGCACATATCGAAACACCTTCAAATATTGATGGTATCTCCCTGGCCCCTGTCCTCACAGGAGCAAAAAATCTTCCTTCTCACGAATTCCTTTACTGGGAATATGCCAGCACTGGGGGCAACGTTGCGATAAGAGCGGGTAACTGGAAACTGCTTCGTAAAGACATGATCAAAGAGCCGGGAAGGTCCTGCGAACTGTACGATCTTTCGGTTGACCCCGCTGAAAATTTCAACGTGGCAAACCAGCATCCCGATATCGTCAGGAAATTGAAACAATACACCAGGACGCGCACGCCGGCTTCAAAAGCTGAGTGGAATTTTATTCACAACTAGAATCGTGATCCGTGAATCGTGAACCGTGAATCGTGTTTGGCGAAGCAAAAATGAACACGCAAATGAAATATCCAATTGGTGCGAATAACCGTAAATGATTTGTGACGAGTCACGGTTCACGGTTCACGATTCACGGATCACGGTTTCAATATTCATCCCAGCTCTTGATCTCGATATCCTCTGGCTTAAGCAGGCAGAACGCCATGATGAAAGCGTTGGCCAGGTTGGCGTTGGTGATCAGGGGGATATTGAAATCGACAGATGTGCGGCGGATGAGGTAATCGTTGTTGAGCTCAGTGCGTGAGAGATTCTTCGGGATATTGATCACCAGGTCGATCTTGCGTTCTTTCAGGTAATCAACAATGTTCGGTTTGAGGTCTTCATCGGGCCAGTGAAGGACAGTGGATTCTATGTCGAAGGATTTGAGGAACTCGGCAGTGCCCGGCGTTGCATAGAGATTGTAACCCAGCTCAGAGAGTTTGCGGCATCCTTCCAGCAGGGTGGTTTTAGCCTTTGCCGGCCCTGTTGAAAGCATGATATTTTTCCCGGGGATCCTGTAGCCCACGCTCAGCATGGATTTAAGAATGGCCTCGTAGAATGTATCACCAATGCAGCCTACTTCACCTGTTGATGCCATGTCGACTCCAAGTATGGGATCGGCTTTACTTAAACGCGAGAAAGAGAACTGGGGAGCTTTAACCCCGATATAGTCCAGGTCGAACAGAGATTTATCTGGTTTTTCGAACGGCAGCCCAAGCATGACCTGGGTGCCAATTTCAATCAGGTTTGTCTTCAAGACCTTGGAGACGAAAGGGAAAGACCGTGAAGCGCGGAGGTTGCATTCAATGACCTTGATGTCGTTTTTCTTTGCAAGGAACTGTATGTTGAAAGGCCCCGTGATATTCAGAGAATCGGCAATATCGCGGCTGATACGCTTTATCCTTCTCACCGTCTCTATATAGAGCTTCTGGGGAGGGAAAACTATGGTTGCATCCCCTGAATGTACCCCTGCAAATTCAACATGTTCAGAGATCGCATAAACCACGATCTCGCCTTTCCGGGATATGGCGTCGATCTCGATCTCCTTGGCTTCCTGTATGAATTCGGAGACCACAACCGGATGCTCTTTCGAAACTTTTGCAGCCAGCTTAAGGAAGTATTCCAGTTCGTTTATATTCGAAACCACATTCATGGCAGCTCCTGACAAAACATACGAAGGCCTTACCAGGACCGGGAATCCGACTTTTTCGGCAAATTTGAAGATATCATCCAGGCTGGTGAGCTCCTGCCAGCGGGGCTGGTCTATCCCCAGTTCGTCGAGCAGGGATGAGAATTTATGCCTGTCCTCGGCCCTGTCAATGTCGACAGGTGAAGTGCCGAGTACATGAACTCCCTGCGCATGCAGTTTCAAAGCAAGGTTGTTCGGTATTTGTCCGCCCATGGAAATGATTACACCTGCAGGATTTTCAAGGGTGATGATATCCAGCACCCTCTCGAAAGAAAGCTCGTCAAAATACAACCTGTCGCAGAGATCATAATCGGTGCTGACAGTTTCAGGATTATAGTTTATCATGACTGAACGGTAGCCCGCCCTTTGCACGGTCATCAAGGCATTCACGCTGCACCAGTCGAACTCAACCGAGCTGCCGATACGGTAGGCGCCTGAACCAAGGACGATCACCGATCGTTGCAGGGATGAAGCATCGGCCGCATAATCTATATCATGTTCATTCCCTCCGTAAGTCAGGTAGAGATAATTGGTCACTGCAGGGTACTCGGCAGCAAGGGTATCGATCTGCTTTACTGCAGGCAAAATGCCGCGACTGATGCGGTGTTCCCTCACCCTGAGCATATCCCTTCCAACCTCGGTCTTGTCATGTTTCAATATCAGCCTCCCGATCTGGAAATCGGAGAACCCCAGCCGTTTCGACTCTTTCAATAATTCATCAGGAAGTTCCTCAAGGCTCGCAATCTTTGAAAGCCCGTTGCTGAGTCGGAAAATATTTTGCAGCTTATACAGGAACCACCTGTCGATGCGGGTAAGTTCCCATATCCTGTCGACCGTGAACCCCGCTTCCAGGGCCTGGGCGATTACAAAGATCCTCATGTCGGTAGGTTCGGCAAGTTCGGTTTCAATGGCCTCGACTTCGAGGTCCTTGTTGCCGACAAACCCGTGCATCCCCTGCCCTATCATCCGCAGTCCTTTTTGAATAGCCTCTTCGAACGTACGTCCAATGCTCATGATCTCTCCCACGGATTTCATGCTGGAGCCTATCTGTTTTGAAACCCCGCTGAACTTTCCAAGGTCCCAGCGCGGGATTTTTACCACGATATAATCGAGAGCCGGTTCAAAAAAGGCGGATGTGACCCGTGTTACCGAGTTTTTCAATTCATGCAGCCCGTATCCCAGTGCAAGTTTTGCCGCAACAAATGCCAGGGGATATCCAGTAGCCTTTGAAGCAAGCGCCGAAGAACGCGAGAGCCTGGCGTTTACCTCGATCACGCGGTACTCTTCAGAATCGGGGTTGAGTGCATACTGGATGTTACATTCTCCTACAATGCCAAGGTGCCTTATGACTTTGATAGAAAGATCGCGGAGCTTGTAATACTCAGCATTGGTAAGGGTTTGCGAGGGAGCAACCACAATGCTTTCGCCGGTATGAATACCCAGCGGGTCGAAGTTCTCCATATTGCAGACCGTGATGCAGTTGTCGTGGCGATCGCGCACCACCTCATATTCTATCTCTTTCCATCCTTTGAGAGATTCCTCGACCAGGATCTGTGGTGAATAGGAGAAAGCTTTCGCGGCCATTATTTTCAGCTCTTCTTCGTTACCGCAGAAGCCGCTGCCTTGTCCGCCGAGGGTGAATGCAGCCCTTATAATAATCGGGTAGCCTAAACTGGAAGCCGCCTTAAGCGCCGCCTCGGTTGAATCCACAGCAAAGCTGGCCGGTGTTTTCACTCCTATCTCGAGGAGTTTCCCCACAAACCTTTCCCTGTCCTCGGTATCGATGATGGTTTGCACAGGGGTCCCAAGCACTCTTACATTATACTTATCAAGCACCCCGGTCTGGAACAGTTTCACCCCGCAGTTGAGGGCAGTCTGGCCCCCGAACGAAAGCAAAATACCGTCGGGGCTCTCTTTTTCGATAACCCTTTCAACGAATTCGGGAGTTACCGGCAGAAAATAAACCTTATCTGCTATCTCTTCGGATGTCTGTATCGTGGCTATATTCGGGTTGACCAGCACAGTCATTATCCCTTCTTCTTTCAGCGCCTTAAGGGCCTGGGATCCCGAGTAATCGAATTCACCGGCTTCGCCTATTTTAAGTGCTCCCGATCCGAGGATGATCACCTTCCGTATGTCTTTGTTCATCATATTTTCCATCACAGTGACCCTCCTTTTTCCATCAGTTTAAAGAACTCATCAAACAGAAACCTGGTATCGTTAGGGCCGCCCGATGCTTCGGGGTGAAACTGGGTTGACATGAAAGGCCTGGTTTTATGCCTTATCCCTTCATTAGTTCCATCGTTAAGGTTGATAAAATAAGGGTCCCAATCACTCCCGAGTGTTTGATTATCCACGGCAAACCCGTGGTTCTGGCTGGTTATATAAGCCTTGTTGGTACCAACTCTCAGTACAGGCTGGTTGTAACCCCTGTGGCCGTATTTGAGTTTGTACGTCTTTGCTCCACCGGCAATGGACATCAGCTGGTTCCCCAGGCAAATCCCGAAAACCGGGGTATCCTTCTCAAGCGCTTTTGCAACATGGCTGATGGTGGCCGCGCACATTTCGGGATCGCCGGGGCCATTCGACAGTACCAGTCCATCGTAATCCTCTTTTGTAAAATCATAATCCCATGGCACCCGTTTCACAGTAACTCCGAGGTCGATGAGGCAACGAAGGATGTTGTTCTTCACACCGCAGTCAACCAGTATAACTTTCTTATCGGAACCCTCGTAAACCATGGGTTTTGGAATGCTGACGCGGGCCACCAGGTTGTCTTTATTGGGATCGTAGAAATCGATTTCGCCTTCGGTGGGCGAGATCAGCTTGCCGAGCATGGTCCCTTTTTCGCGGAGGTGCTTGGTCAGAGCTCTTGTATCTATGCCGTACAAACCGGGGATATTATACTCGCGCAGCCAGTCGCTCAGGCTTTTCATGGCATTCCAGTGACTGTAATCCACCGAATAATCGGAGATCACAAGTCCCGTGATGTGCACGTGGTCGGATTCAAAAAATTTTGAAAGCCCGTTTTCGAAGCGGTCGCGGGGCACACCGTAATTCCCTATGAGGGGAAAGGTGAGCACCAGGATCTGCCCCGTGTATGACGGATCGGTAAGGCTTTCGGGGTAACCGGTCATGGCAGTGTTGAACACCACTTCCCCTGCTACGGACCGGTCGGCGCCGAATTGCGTCCCTTCAAGCCTGGTGCCGTCGTCCAGGATCAGATAACTTTTATTGTTCATTCCATGACAGTTTAATAAATACAGTTTCAAAGGGGGCTATCGTGAGATCCCCGTCAACAGGTCTGACCACTTCACCGGCTGCATCGAGAAAGTATGCCTTTATCTTATTTTTGTCTGCGGATGTGCGTGCAGCCAGGTTTTCAAGCAGGGTGCGAGGATCAAAGCGTACCGGTTTGCCTGCTGTTTCCCGGAAGTTATAGATCACCGCATCCCTGCCTTCAGCAGGGCAAACGTTCACCAGCAGCAGGTTTGAAGGGGTGTTCCCCATCAGGGCTGAAGATGCGGGTTTGCCGTTATCTTTTCCGGCGGGGAGGACCCTTGCGAGCATAGTTACGCGGGAGCCCCAGGCAAAGTCGGCAGCTTCATCCCTGCCTATGGCGGGATCCGAAGTGATGAGGTAGGTCCATTTAAGTTCCCCTTCCTGGCTTGCCAGGAAGTTGGTAGTCCAGTAATTGTTGAGCACCCAGGAGTAGATCACGGATTCAGGTTTGCTTACCACCGCCTGGAATTTGCCGATGTTGAGATGGCCAAGCTGAACTACAGGGATCTCGGGGGAAACAAAGACCAGGCCGCAGCTGTCGTCCTCAAGCGAAATATAATTTTGTATCCCCTGCCAGTCGGTAGCCGAACCGTTGATCTGGTCCTTGCCGGCTTCAACGGCAGCGCCCGCGACTTCAAATAAAATGCGGTTATCCTTTTTCATATTGAAAGGGAAGGAGATGTAAACGCCCTCGGGGTCTGTCACTGCAAGTTTCACCATTGAATACCTGAACTCAACCTGTTTGGAATGTTTGTAAAGCCTGATCTCGCAGGTAATCCCATCTTCATTCGCGCACCCCCTGAGTTGCCCTTTCAGCTTAAGTGCAGTCCATACCGGGCCTTCGGTTACAGCCGAAACCTTTACGTTTTCCCAGGTCCTGCGGTGGCATTCATCGAGATGCCTGTTTGAGATCTGCTCCCTGTTGTTTCCGAGGGTTTCGTATATGAATTCCCCGAACCCGTATTCCGCGCCGGCTTTCACCAGTTCGCGGCCCGCCTGCTTGTCGTACAGGCTGGTGATCTTCCCGCTTAAGGTATCTATTTTCAGTGAGTACCAGTAATTTTCAACACTGCCGGCGAACCCGGTCCTGGCAGCCTGCTTAACGGGCTCAGGTGTAAGCTCGATACGATATGAGCGGTATCCCAGCGGGGGGATTTTTGATGCAAAAAGTGTCCAGTAGCTGCCCTCAGCCCTTTCGCTCCAGGTCTGGGCCGGTATTTCTTTATTATCCTGGTCCAGTATTTTGAACTGCCTGTCGCCGGGCAGGAGCTGGTGGTCGATATAAAGGTTCACATACCCCTTTCGCTCCCGGTTAAGGGTGTTCATCACAGCTACCGATGCCTGCTTTTTATAGGTAGGCAGATGCCCCTGCATCATTCCCATGACCTCTTCCCTGAGTATCCTGTTTTTCTTGACCGCTTCCCAGGTATAACTAAGCTTTTCACCCAGTTGCACCACGCTGTTCTCGCATAAAGGTTCACTTATGCTTTCGGCAGCCCCGAAGGTATGTTCATCATAAAAGGCAAGGTCTTCGGTGATCTGTTTATACAGGTCTGTAACATGCGAACCGGGCTCTTCACCCAGGATAGCTGCCATCGCCATCAGCCCGTTGTTGGCTATGAAATCGGTATGCGCCATACGGGTGTAAGCGGTGGTGAGCGCCGCAGAACCAAAGCCGTCTATCCACCAGTCGGGCCAGGCGCCGTGAACAACGGGGAGTTCCTTCTCATGCTTTGCCCTCACCTCTTCGAGAAATTCCGAAATAGTAGCCAGCCTGAGCCGGGGCCAGAGGTAAGTCTCGTTCCATTCCTTCACTATCCTGCAGGCTGTTGTTGAAGGTGGAGAGTTATCGGTAAAATACCCGCTGAACTGTATGGCATATTCATTGAACGGATATCCTTTAAGGTTTATTTCAGAGAGGTGCGGCAACAGCGATTTTTCAAGAGCTTCAGTTGAACTGATGATCCCCATGTTGTTCCCCCACATATAGTGCTCGGGGCGGTTCACTATGATCCTTTTGCCTGAAGGGCTTTCCCATAAAAAAGTAGTGGGACGGTCAAAGGGTTTCAGCGCCCTGTCGGTATTCTGCCCCATATTGAGAAAACTAACCCCTTCACCGCTGAGGTAATCGGCCAGGCACCAGGGGACCCCATTGATATCATCCTGCATTGCCGTCTTCACTTTGAAGCCCTGGGTCCTGAACCAGGCTGCAGGCTTGAGGGAAGCTGCTATGGCAGGTTCATCACCCAGGTCGGATGAGTTAAGGTAAAGTGCCGTGAGCTCTATCCTGCCTTCAGCCGCCCGTCGTTTCAGTCGATCAAGCTGGGCCGGTGGCCTTGTCCTGAGGTATTCATTCACAGCCCAGGAAGTTTCGCAGGTCCACCTGAACCTGGCGTCATCGGGCAAAGAATCAGTCTGGTCGCAATAGTCAAGCGCATAATCTATATACCTCAGGTGCTCAGGCAGTATCTCAGTCTGCGGACGGGTATAACCTATATCGGTATGAGCGTGCTGCACAAAATAGATCTTCCATGGTTTGACCGGCATGAGTGTGATTTCTTTTTCAACTGCGGCCCTGCCACCCAGTGTGACCTTTACATGGTCTTTATAAATACCCTTAGCCACAGGCATCTGCAGGAGGAATGAATTATAGCCGGGCTCAACAGTAACCTGCCTTACTGCCGCGTTTGATTGCTCAATGCCTGCCCTGACCGGGTCTCCTAGGCGGACAACTGTCAAGCTTACGCAGTAGCTTCCTTCTTTTCCGGGGCCCCGGAGGATGGTTTGCTGCTGGTCAAGCGAAATTTTCTCTTCCACTCCCGATTCAAACGTCATATACCAGGTGTTGCTGCCTGCCGATTCTCCCACGACTTTAAGCACCTGCTTCTCGCCTTTTTTAATGAAGGTAGATGGCAGGGTAAGAAAGGCATAACCCATAGGGTCGTTGTATTTATCAAGCATGGTGGTCAGGAACCTGAGGGAGGATTCTTCGTTGCCGGTTACCGTCCAGTCTTTCTTCTCCGAAACGACAGGATTGGAAAATTCAAGGCAATATTTCCCGTTGACGTATAGCTTATAGGTATGACTTTCGGGATTGGCATCTATACCGAACATCCATACGAAACTTACTTTCCCTGATGACAGAACGGGCGGGACCTTTTCGGTTTCCCATTCTATATACCTGACTGAATCGACTGAACGGAGCAGGAGCGAGTTCTGCACATCGGGATCCGGGGAGTGATATCCGAAACCTCCTCCTTTAAGGGAATGCTCCCATCCCCTGAAAAACGTGGATGGCTTTTCAGTTCCCGCTTTTGCTGAAAGAACGCCTGCAGCAGAGCAGACAAGGACAACGAGCAATGTCTTGAGCTGTTTATTCATGGAAGAGCATTTCTTTCTTAACTAGGGTCTTCGGCATACCCGGACCTTCAAGGTAAAGTTCGAGAGCAGCGCTTCCTGTACGTTGCAGGTATTCCACCCGTATAGCGTGATATCCTGCGTTCAGGCCAAGTTCCACACTCTTGGCTTCCATGGAATGCAGCCCGTCATTATTTATCATAACCCTGTCGTCGAGTATCATCTTGCTGCCATCATCGGATACAAGCGTGAATTTATACAATGCTCGGTTGGGGACCTTGATGAACCCGAAAAAATACATGGCAAAATTTTCATTTCGCTTTTTAGGCGCGAGGGTAAGGGTGTCGACCACCCCGAAATACCATTGAAGCAAGGGTTTGAAGTTGGGCATTTTATCCCATTCACCTTCAAAATACCTGTACGCAAGGCCGGGCTTCAGATCTGAAACAGATCTTGCCGCATTGGGTATGTAGTACTTGAATTGCCTGTGGCTGGTCCCGCTAACGGGTTTCCCGTTCCTGAAACATCTTGCATTCACATAAGCTGGACGATACAGGCTGAATTGTCCTTTATAAAGGATACCGCTGGTGTCGACTTCAGTGATGGTATCGCTCACTTTGAACCGTATCTCAACATTGGGGCGGTCGGAAGACAGCTGCACGTTTACCGAATCGACCAGTCCTGAATAATCGCAAATTATCGCAGGAGGATTGCTAAAATCACGGGGGCCTTTGAAATCAAGAACGATCACTGAATTGATTGTGTCGGGAGGATTTTTTGGAAGCGTTAGGGTGATCGCCTCGTTGGACCTGCTGAATGTAACTGTCGAATGTTTTGAATCGGAAAGGATATATGCCTTGTTAAGTTTATTCATACAGCCTTTGACCACCAGCTGACCGTTAGCAGGCCAGTCAAACACATGCAGGTAAAGCCTGAACCCGTTCTTAAGGTTTTTCATGGTACAGCGCCCCCAGGGGGTTGAAGTAAAGGGGCTGGCCTGTGTTCCGTAAATGGCTTCAGAATTGAGATCCATCCACCGGCCCAGGCCTTTGAGCCTGTCTACACTTTCCTGTGGGAATGTACCAAGTGACGTCGGACCGACATTCAGGAGATAATTTCCTCCTTTGGAAGCTATATCAGTAAGCATCCTGATGATTTCTTTAAGGCTTTTGAAATTCTTATCATGGCTGTTATACCCCCAGTGGTCGTTCATTGTCATACAGGTTTCCCAGTCCGTTCCGGGCAGGCCGGTGGGCGGGATCTGCTGTTCAGGAGTACCGAAATCCCCTCCGAACATACCTTGTTTGGTCAATCCTTCCATATCGAGCCTTCCTGCCCCAACCCGGTTGTTGATAATGATATTCGGCTGAAGGCTTCTCACATAATTGTACAGATCAAGGCCCCGGGCCTGGTTCCAGGTCGATTCCCATTCCCCGTCAAACCACAGCACACTGATATCCCCGTACTGGGTGAGCAGTTCTTTAAGTTCGGCTTTCATGTACGCAACATATTTGTCGTAATCGGCGTCGCCGGCAGGCCTGTTAGTTTCCCATTCCCTTCTCGGAAGGTAATCGGGATGATGCCAGTCCATGATGGAATAATAAAAGCAAAACTTAAGTCCGTATTTTTTGCAGGCCGCGGCAAGTTCCTTCATAGGATCCCTCTGAAACGGTGATTTCATAATGTTGAATCCAGTCTGCTTTGTATCGAACATGCAAAAGCCATCGTGATGCTTCGAAGTGATCACTATATATTTCATCCCCGCATCCTTTGCGGTTTTAACCCAATCATCGGCATTGAAATTAACAGGGTTGAACTGGCCCTGGAATTTGTCGTACGTGTCAAGGGGGATCTCTGCTGAAGTCCTTATCCATTCCCCGTATTCGTTTTTTCCATTCCAGGTTCCGGCAGGGACAGAATACAACCCCCAGTGGATAAACATCCCGAAGCGGGCGTCACGCCACCATTGCATTCTTGAATCATGCTGTACAGGAGTTTCTTTCTGGGCAAAAAGCCTTGCGAGAAAACAAAAAGAAATCAAAAAAAGGATCAATGATCGTTTCATTGGTATATTTGTTTTACAATTTTTTTCTTTCGGGCGACTAAATTAAAAAATCTGACCTTTGAAAACCAACATACCGCTGATGAAAAGGCTGCTTTGTTCATTACTTTTTATATTCCTCATCAAATCCATGAGCGGGGCGGTGGTCCTGCCTTCAGTTCTTTCGGATCATATGGTGCTCCAGCAATTCAGCTGGGTATACCTGTGGGGACGTGCCGATCCCGGCGAATCTTTCACGATAGTTACAGGCTGGAACGACAAATCTGCAGCGGTCAGGGCCGATCCTTCGGGGAACTGGGCTGTAAGAATGTTCTCGGGTGGCCCCGGAGGACCTTATACCATTACCATCACCGCGACAAACAAGGTGGTTATACATGACGTGATGGTTGGCGAAGTCTGGATTTGCAGCGGGCAGTCAAACATGGAGTATACTTTCAAAGACCTTGGAGGCTGGCCATATTTTCCCGAACTAAAAAAAAGGGTGGATACCTCCCACCTGCAAAAGATAAGGCTTTGCACTGTAAAGAAACAGGTGTCGAAATTGCCTTCCGATACCTGCCATGCCGAATGGCTTCAAGCAGATTCTTCAACCATTCTGAATTTCAGCGCTACCGCTTTGTACTTTGGCCTGGAGTTATACAAACAATTCCATGTCCCCATCGGGCTTATAGTTTCAGCCTGGGGCGGAACCCCTGCTGAAGCATGGACTCCGCTTGAATACCTTAAATATTCTCCCGGCCTTTCATATTACGTGAATCATCCTAACAACCCGTCCTGGGATGCTTCTGCTCCTTCGGTTCTGTTCAATGGCATGATAAACCCCTTGCGCAATTACACCATCAAGGGATTTATCTGGTACCAGGGCGAAGCTAACCGGTACGACGCAGATCTTTACGGCAACCTCATGAGCGGGATGATCAGGTCGTGGAGGCAATACTTCAGGCAGCCCGAACTTCCTTTCTTTTTTGTACAGATAGCTCCTTATGATTACCACGATTATAAAGAAGCCAGCGGTTTTCTGAGGGAAGCCCAGGAGAAGGCTCTCACTGTCGAAAATACAGGGATGGCCGTTACCCTCGATATCGGCAATCTCAAAGACATCCATCCGAAGAACAAGGAGGAAGTGGGACGCCGCCTTTCCATGCTTGCTATCGCAAAAGCTTACAAACAAACCTACCTCAGGTCCTGGTCGGGGCCGGCCTATTGGTTTTCAAGGATAGAAACTGACAAGATCCAGGTATATTTTAAAAACAGCGATTTTGTTTATGGCAAATCCGATAATATCACCGGCTTCAGGATTGCCGGCAGCGACGGGGTCTTTAAGCCGGCAACAGCGGTGATCATGGGGAGTTCAGTGATGGTCAGCAGCACTGAAGTCCCAGAGCCGAAGTACGTGAGGTATGCTTTTCTGAACACTGATACAGCTTCTATTTTTGACCGCTGGGGTTTGCCTGCAGGCTCTTTCCGCACCGACACCCTTCATGTCAACTACCGCGAAGTTGTGATCTCGCCTGTCTTTGATCCGGCCGGAAAAAGCTGGAAGGTGGGATTGCATTGCGCCGACAACACTGCCGTGATCCATTATACCACCGACGGAAGCACACCTTCAGACTCATCTGCCATCTGTTCTGATTCCCTGAGGTTCACATCAGGCTGCCATCTGATTGCAAAAGCATTCCTGCAGGGCGCACCCTCTCAGTCATCCGCAGAGATAGAATTTATTAAACATGAGGCGCTTGGGTGTAAAGCTGCACTGAAGGCCCAGCCTAATCCGAGATACGGTGGGAATGAATTTACACTAACCGACGGGATGAGGGGGAGCGAAAATTATTATGACGGGAGATGGCTTGGATTTTTGTCGAACGACTTACAGGCTGTTATTGACCTCGGTGAGGAGAAGCAGATCGGTGAAGTTAAGATCAGTTTCCTGGTCAATACGGCTTCATATATCTTCCCTCCTGTATCGGTTGAGTTTTATACCAGTGCCAACGGCAGCAATTATGAGAAAGCAGGGACCTTTAAGCCTGCTGCTCCCGGCAAAGGATCACTGGAAGCCGGAGCCTCGATCCTGCATATTACTTCCGACCGTATCAACCGGCAGGCGAGGTATATAAAAGTTATTGGGGTTAATCAAAAGACCAACCCGCCCTGGCATAATGCACCAGGGCAGAAGTGCTGGCTTTTTGTGGATGAGGTGGAGTGCCTGAAATAAACCAGGGGTCTGGTCTTATACTACTACACAGGGTGAATTAATAACATCCCATTCCCTCAAAAGCACAATATCATTATTTTGTATTCCATTAGAGTCTAATGACAGTTCATCAATATAGTTTCCGCCGCCATTTGGCTTACCCATTTTCCATATCGTTGTGCCGGTACCGCCAGTGGGTTTTGCAGTGTAACCTTTATCCCGGATGATCTGTATCACATCGATAGGCCGAAGTTGTGTAAAGTCACTTACATTGATTGTAGCAACATGTTTTTTCCCATAAACATCAAAAAAATTAACAGTCAGTGCCATAGCTCATGAATTTAAGTTAATAATTTTGCCACTAAATTATTAAACATTCTATAAAATGCAATATTGTTTGTCGAAAATTTTAAATAGTTATATCTTTGATTTCTAAATGAATTAACAAATTTCTCCATGTTGCGCCGAAAATATGCTATGCTATTGTTGGTGTTTGTCACAATTTTTCAAATACCTTCAGCAATTGCTCAAATTAACCTGGATGATGTTTCAGGATCTTCATACCAGGTGAGGAACTGGCTCCCTGGCAATAACGCGCCTGCAGGTGTTTACAATATTGCACAAACTCCCGACGGTTATCTCTGGCTTGCCAATGAATTCGGGCTGTACCGGTTCGATGGCAACCACTTTTTAAACGTCAACCTATCGGCACCAGGTATATTCAAATACCAGGAATGCAATGCTTTGTTCCTTTCGCATGACAGCACCCTGTATGCAGGCTTTCACAATGGCCAGATACTAACCTTTAAAAACAATAAATGGAGTGTACTTGATTCAGAAAAGGTATTCCTTAATAAAACGATAACAGTCATCGCTGAAGACAGGTCCCATTCGATCTGGGCCGGGCTGGCAGGAAACGGGCTTCTCTGCTTTAGCCGGAATGCTTCCAGGGTCTATACAACGGCAGACGGTTTATGTGATAATGATGTCAATGTGATCTGTCCCGGCGGCAATGGGGAAGTATGGGTAGGCTGCGATAAAGGCCTTAGTTTAATCGGGGAAAACGGAATAAAAAATTATGGATTGAAGGAAGGGCTGATCCATCAGAATATCAATGGGTTATATTACGATTCAACCAATACTCTCTGGATCGGCAGCGACGACGGGTATCTCTATTACCTGAAAAACGGAAAGATCACTCCCTGGGAGGACCCTCAGGGAAAGATCAAACATTCGATCAAGCAAATCACAGGGTTTGGCAGGAACATGATTGCCATAGCTACTGACGGAATGGGTGTTTTCCTCATGAACACAATGACCGGGAAAACCGAGCTGATCGATACCCGGAAACACCTTTCATCCAACCTCGTATTATGCCTTTTCAGGGATATGGAAGGGAACTTATGGGCAGGGACAAGAGCTGCGGGGATTTCGAGGATAAGAACAGTCCCCGTTCAGATCATCAGTAAAGCAAACGGACTTTCGGGAAGCTGGATAACTTCCATCATTCAGGCGGACGACGGCAGCATTTATGCCGGCAATACCGAGGGGGGGCTTGACAGGATCAGGAATAACAGGATTGAAAAGCTGGGGCCGAAACTGGGTATAGGACATTCGCCTGTAATTTCTGTCGCTATAGATAAAGGAAACAATATCTGGGTGGGCAGCCAGAACGTCCTGGTGAAATTTAACGGGATTACTTCAAAACGGTTCTCCCAGAAGGAAGGACTTACAGCCGGCGAATTTCATGCATTATATTTTTCGAAAGAAGGGAATTTATGGGTAGGGACTAACCAGGGTATCTATGTCATGAAAGATGATAAGGTTGTTTCTGTTCTGACCACAAAGGAAGGATTGCCAAGCAACAGGATATTTTGTCTGCTTGAAGACCGCAAGGGATTTATGTGGGCAGGCACCCAGGATGGCGGCCTGGCAAGGATCAAAGACGGTAAGATTAAATCCTATGGAATCAGCCAGGGCCTCACCGATAATGAAATACTTTGCCTCCACCTGGATTCGCAGGATAATATATGGATAGGTACCGCATACAACGGCATAGTCCACCTTAATCCTGCCACTGAAAAGTTCATTCCGGTGGTTTCAAAAAAACTGACTGCCGCCACAGGCAAAACCATAGGTTACATCATGGAGGACAGATCAGAAAATATCTGGTTTGCAGGGAATGACGGATTTGCAGGGGTTAAATACGGGGTTTTGCAGAAAGTGTTACAAAACAAGAATGCGCCGGTTTACCTGCTCAACGTTGCATACGACACTGCCATTGGCTTTGACGGCCTTCACATGGGCCTTTTCCCGGGAGCCTGGAAGATGAAAAACGGGCAGTTCTGGTATCCCTGCACCGGGGGCATTGCGGCATTTGACCCTGAGAAATCATTTACATGGACAAGCAGGCCTGTTCCCCTCATTGATTCTGTATTGATCAACAACAAACCTGCATTAAACAGCGAAGTTTATAAGATTGGTGCCGGGATGGCGCACCTCGAGATCCATTATACAGCGCCATCGTTTATCTCGCCCGAAGGACTTACTTTCATTTACAGGCTTAAAGGATTTGACCGTACCTGGGATACGGTTGGCAGCCGCAGGGTTGCATATTACACCAATATTCCCCCGGGTGATTATGTCTTCGAAGTACAGGTATTCAACAACCTTGGTGAATTATCACCTGCCACCGCAAGCATCAGGATACATGTGCTGCCATTCTTTTATGAGACCTGGTGGTTCATAGCGGTCCTCATTCTTGCAGGTTTCGGAATGATATGGATGATCATCAAATACCGTATCCGCTATATCCGTGAAAAAGAACTGGAAGCATTGGTAGTTGAACGAACGGAACAGATAAGAAAACTTAATGAACAGCTGGAACAGAAAGTCAGGGACAGGACCGCCGAACTTGAGACTACGAACAAAGAACTTGAAGCATTTTCATACTCTGTTTCCCATGACCTGAAAGCTCCGGTCAGAAGGATAGACCATATTACCAGGGCGTATATTGAAGATTATTTCTCAAAACTGGACACTAACGAGCTGGATCTGCTGAAAAAGATCACCGAAGCCGCAGGGTCTATGAACATCCTGATTGATGAGCTGCTGAAGCTGTCACGGATTGTAAGGCAGGACATTGACAAGATGCAGATCAATCTCAGTGATATGGCCACAGAGATCAACAATGAGATCCGTAAGGTGAGTTCCAAGCGAAATGTCAGGCTGATGATACGGGATGGCCTGCTCGAGTATTGCGACCCCAAGCTCATGCGCATCGTTTTACAGAACCTTTTTGATAATGCCTGGAAATACAGTTCCAAAGTGAAGGAGGCAGTGATTGAATTCGACCGTACCGTAAAGGATGGCAGAACTGTATATTTTGTTAAGGATAACGGGGCGGGGTTTGACATGACTTACTACGACAAACTCTTTACTCCCTTCCAGAGACTGCATACCGAGGATGAATTCACAGGCAGCGGGATAGGTCTGGCCACGGTCAAACGGGTGATCCTGAAGCATGGCGGAAGGATATGGGCCGAAAGTGCCGTAGGTGAAGGTTCTGTTTTTTATTTCACTGTGGACAACGAAATCAGCAAACATTAATTGGTTTAATTGAACGAGGACAGATGAGAAAGATAAAACTTTTGCAGGTTGAAGATGACGAAACCGATTCCCTGTTGGTCTTGCGCCAGCTGAAAAA